>OUMS01000008.1_pt1 | contig 58159 bp, 36 predicted proteins | sample 1691071 | NCBI WGS metagenome assembly OUMS01 (sample SAMEA3914864, study PRJEB12502) | metagenome | biome: forest; material: soil | place: USA | collected 2012-03-12 | depth 0.3 m | reverse complement strand
TCGGATCGGCCTGATTCTTTACCACCACAAGGGCGGCGACCTCGGGTCGCTTCAGTGCCGTCGCCAAGATGAGGCGGCTCCTTGGGCTGCCAGAACGACAAGAAAGTGGCGGCTATTCCGCTGCGGCTTCCTCGCATTTGCGGAGGGTGCGGAGGGCGTAGTTGAGGTTGAGCGAGCCGAGACGGGTGTAGATCTCCACCGCACGCCGGGCATGGGGCAGGCCCTCACTGCCCTTGCCCTGCTGGGAGAGCGCATGGGCAAGGCGCGCACAGCCTACGGCGATCAATTCGTGGCGACCGAGCTTTTCGCAAAGGGACAATGCTTCCCGCGCCAGGGACTCGGCTTCCGGCCAGTCCTTCCGGTCGAGAGCAAGCGCTCCCAGATTGCCGGTGTAGGTGGCCACGCCCTCGGCATCGCCAACGATGCGGGCCACCCGCAGTGCCTCGCGGTAGTCGCGCTCCGCTGCCTCGTAGTCGCCGGATAATCCCTCGGCACCGGCAAGATCGTTCAAGGCGAGGGCCACGTCCTTACTTTCGGCAGACAGGCTGCGCCGAAGTTCCAACGACTCGCAGAAGGCGGCGATGGCGGCGGGATACTCGGCCTTCAGCCGATGCCCGAGGCCACGAAAAAGGATTGCGACCGCGCGCTCGCGGGGACCGGCCTTCGCGGCCTCCCAATGCTCCGCGCAGCGTCCGGCACAAGCCAACACCTCATCCGCCTGTCCACGCGCTAGATAGATATAACCTGTGCCCTGGGCCCTCCAACCCGCATTCATGTGGTCCCCTGCCGCCACAGCCTTGGCTTCCGCCTGCCCTTCAAAAGAGAGTTTCTCATCCCAGCGGCCCGTGAAATCCAGAAAGTTGCGCAGCGCAGTGCAAACCACCTGCAGGCGCTCATTCGGCCCGGCCAGGAAGAGCGGCAGCGCCGGGGCCAGACCATCCCAAGCGGCATCCAGCACCGGGAAGCGCTCATGCTTGTCGGAGCCATTCTCCACGATCATCGCGTAGGCGCGCTTCTCCAAGCGATCCCCGGTCTCCTTCACCACCTCCCGCCGGTGCTCGCGCAAGAACGCCGCGACCATGGGCACGAGGGCATAGGAATGCGATTCCTCCGAGGGCACGGCCAGCGAGCGATTGACGAGGCTATCCAGTGCCTTCACGCAGGGCTCCTCCTCCAGCTCCGCGAGCGGCGCGATGTGCTTCACCCGCGCGGACTCGGCAAAATAAGTGAGCGCCGCGATCACCTTCATCTCATCCGCCGAGAACTCGCCCACCAGATCGCCGAAGATGAACTCCAGCGGATCATTCCCCTTCGGGCAGGAGAGCAGGAACTCAATCGCGGCGGTGAAGGTCCGGCAGTGGCCGCGGCCCAGCTGCCCCGCGGTCCAGCGCAGCAGCAGGGGCTTCCCGGCGGTCTGCTTGTAGAGGGTGATCCGCTCCGCCTCGCTGGTGGCGCGCAGCGTGGGATTGTGCTGGGCCAGTTCCTCCAGCGTATCCAGCGCGGCCTCCTGGCTGAGCTGGCCGAGGATCAATTCCTCCGCGCCGGAGCCGATGCGCCCGCGGCTTGTTAGAATCGCCTTGCAGCCGAGGGGCAGCTTCTTGACGAAGGTGAGGATGGTGCCGCGGTCGCCGCGCGTGAGGCTTTCGAGGTTATCGAGAAGCAGCAGGGTCTTGGTGCCGCGCAGCGCGTCTAACAGCATGCGCGGGCGCTCTCCTTCTGTTGCCTTCGGGATCTCCAGCTGGCCCAGCTCGCGGGCCAGCTCATTGTAGAGCTCCTGCAGGCCGGTGAGGATGAAGCCGCCCAGGTAGCGCTCCCCATCGTCATCCAGCTCACGGGTCTTCAGGGTGATGAAGATGATGCGCTCGAAGTTTTCCGGCGGGGCATCGTAGGCGGCACGCACGGCCAGGGAGGTCTTGCCCATGCCGCCGGGTCCATCGATCAGTGCGCCCCAGATCCGGCTGGCGGGATCCAGCGCATCGGCAATGATCCGCAGTTCCTCCTCACGGCCGAAGAAGGGCTGGAGGCTGGGAAGGTTATGCGGGATGGAGGTGCTGAGCTGCTGGAGCACCGCGGGCCGGCTCTTGTAGTAGTCCTTGGGCTTGCCCTCGTTCACGGCCAGGCGTTCGAAGATCAGCTCTGCCACGCGCTGCGGTGTCTCCACGTCCAGCTCGATGAACCCGCTCAGGCCGTGCAGGTCATCCACCTCCGCGTGGTTGAAGCGCATGGGCATGATCTCCCCGGGATCGCGTGAATTGCGGGACTTGATGATGGAGAGGATGGCCAGCCACTCCAGACGGCACCATTCCTTGTGCTCATAGTCCGGGCAGAAGACGGGGACGATGAGATCGCTGTGATCCCGGTAGAGCTTGGGAAGCGTGACGGCGAGATCGGGCCGGGCGAACTCCGCCTGGTGATACTCGTCATAAAGGATCGCCTCCTTCCCGAAGCGCTCAGCCAGCAGCCCCGCGACCTCCGCCACATAGTCCCGCCGCTCCCCGGCGAAGGAGAGGGCGATGCGGAAGCGCTTGGGAGCGGCAGGCGAAACTCCGGGGGAGGGAGAAGACATGCCGGAGACAAGCAAATGGCAAGGTGCATGGGAAGGGGGGAAACGGAACTCCTTGCTCCGGCCCGGCTAGCCATCCCGCTCGCCCAGCAGCCTGATCCAGTCCGAGGCAGGCGGTTTCGCGTGGTCGATCCCGTAGAGGGCGAGCAACAGGTCCAGCATGGAGCGCAAATAGATCTCCGGCTCCCGGAAGTCCCCGTGGATGCGGTTTTGGAAGAGCGGCGGAAGGGACTCGCCGGCACTTCCTTCCAGCAGGATGGGGAGCACACGCCGACCGGCCCCTCTACCGTGCAGCACGCGCCCGCAGATCAAATCGGCCTCCACGGCCAGCACGGAGGGATTCATGGGCTCGCCGTTCTCATACTTCCGCGCATAGGACGGCGTGCCCACCAAGATGACCCGCTGTGCCTTCACAGCCTTGTCCAGGAAGCGCGTCATGACCGTGGCGATACGATTCTCCCAGCGGTCGAAGATCACGGCCACTCCGGCATTGCGCAGGTCCGTGGCCAGTTGTTGCTCCACCCAGCGCTCGTGGGCGGGCTCTCCCCAGGCATAGCTGATGAAACAATCCGGCACCGCCAGGTTCTGGTCGGCGACGTAGCCCTTCAGCTTGAAGAGGATTTGCTCGAAGACGGCACGCGCCTCCGCAGCCCGCCGGTTCGCCGCCACGCTGGCTGCTTCCTGCCGGCTCAGCACCGTGGCCTGGTCCGGCCGCGGCAGGGTCACCCGGAGGCCGCAAGACGGGCAGTAGACCATGCTCGCGCCTTTCGCGGATTGATCACGCATCACGGTGCGGTGGATCGGGTGGCCGTTCTCGCAGGCGAGCGGGGGGAAACGCCGCACTTCCAGCTGGCGGCGCGACAGGAAGACCTCAAACAGGCTCTCGAAAACCCGGCGGACTTCCGGTGGATTACTACATCCATAGTAGAGCAGGAGGTCCAGCTCGCCGGCGCGTTCCTCCTCCACGCGGAATCCGCAGACTTCCCCGCCAGCCACCTCGTAACGCGCCTGGTTCCGCCACTGGCTGGCGCGGCTGAAGGTGGGCGTATAACCCATGAGCACCACCAGCGAGGCATAGACATTTTCCACGGGCCCGCGCAGGGTATAAGCCGCGCCGTCATCCAGCGGCAGCTCTTCATCATCCAGCGGGCGCTTCAGATTGATCAGCTCCGGGAAGATCAGATAGGTGGTACCCAGCAGATCGGTGGCGCGGAAGGCGATCGTGTGCTTCAGGAACAGCGCGGCGGCGGAATCGAGCAGGATGTCCCGGTCCTCCGCCCCGAGCCCCTGCAGCTCCGGAAAGGAGTAGCCGCCAGCCAGCAGCTTCTTCTCTTCCAGCGAGCCCAAGCCGCGCTCCTGGCGGCGCGCCTCCAGCACCAGGGATGCCGCCAGGTTATTCAGCAGGTCCGGGGCCAGCAGGATGCGCGGCTCCCCGCGCGAGGTTTTCAGGCGGATCACATAGCCGTGGGTTTCCAAGTGGCCGATCGCCGTCAGCATCTCGTCATCGCCGAAGACCCAGTCGGCGTCGGTGGCCTGAAGGACCTCGCGGAGTTCCGCGGAAGTGAGGATCAGCTTGCCGCGCTCCGCCACTTCCTTCAAGCCGAGCACGTGGTCCTTGATCCGCTTGAAGGTGGCCGTGGTCACGGTGGTCGGCTTGGTCGCCCAAGGGATCAGCCGGTTCATTTCTTCCATCAGTCCCTCGAGGCCATCGCCGCGCAGGGCGCTGGTGGAGAGGTAAGCGTGAATCCCGCTGCGCTTGCAGAATTCCTCCAGCTCCTCCGTGGTCAGGCGGGGACTGCCGCGATCACTGCGCGCGGCGAGCAAGAGCGCCGCCGGGCCGTTGCCGCCCGCACGGCCGATCTTCAGGTGCTTCAGCCAGTAGTCCACACCTGCCAGCGGATCCTCCCGGCGCGAGGGATCGAAGAGCAGCAGCGCCAAGTCCGCATCATCCAGGAAGAGCGCGTGGATCAATCGATAGTCGTCCTGCCCGGCCAGATCCCATAGCACGGCTTCACACTCGGCACCGTCCTCGCGAGTCCGGCAGAGGTCTTTCATCAGCCAGAACTGCTGGCCGTGGGTGGAGGGATGCTCCCGGAATTCGCCATGAGCCAGGCGCCATCCCAAGCCGGTCTTGCCCACGCCGGAATCGCCGAGCAGCACGATCTTGGCGCTGGTGTAGAAGACCTGTGGGGGACCGGAGTCTTGGGCGAGGAGGAGATCGAGGTCGATCTTGTAAAGGCGGATCAGGCCTCGCCACTCTTCGAAGGAAGGATCCAGCTCAGAGCCGCCCACGGCGAGAAGAGAGCGCGAGAGGTCGAACGACACGAGGCAACTCCGAGAGCACCAGACCACCTCAAGGCAGCGCCCATCCTCCGGATTCCAGAATCGTATCGTGCGGTCTCCTTGGGAAACCAAGCAGCGCCCGTCGTGGGAGTAGGAAAGGCTCGATACGTCTTCGGTATGCCCCTCCAAGACTTGGAGCGGTGAGCCGTTTGAATCCCACAGCATGATGGCACCCCCACGGCCCGCGCTGGCGAACTGTTTTCCCGAAGGGTGGAAAGCGAATTGATCAGCTGTGCCTTCCCACGAGGAAACAGGGAGCCACCCACCATCTTTTTGGATGACGTAAACCACTACCACTCCGTCCACATAGCCTAACACGAACCTGTCCCCGGAAGGAGAAAAGGCCATGTTTGAGAACCCTGCCACACGAACTCCCTTCAACTCGTCGAAAAGGCAATTCTCACGGACATTCCAAATCGTGATGCTGCCCTCGCACCTGATCGCCAACAGCCGGCCCGTGGGATCGAAGGCGAGCTGTCGAAGCATCCCGCGTCCATGGGCCGACATCCATGCCGAGAGACTCGCGTCGATACGAAGCATTTGGAAGGGGTTATCACCATCCAGAACCATGAGATCGTCGCCGCCCGGCAGGAAGACCATCTGCCGGAAAGCAGAGACAACTTTTGTGGTTTTGCGGAGTTTGGGTGCAGCCGGATCTTCAACATCCCAAGCTTTTACGGTCCGATACTCCTTCCCGCCGAACCAGTGTTGGGCGAAACGGGGATCTTCAAGATCCCAAACTTTCACGGTCGAATCTTCCTCCGCTGAGGCAAGGCATCTGCCATCAGGCGACCATTGAAGCGCGGCAACAGGGCCGCCATGGGTAGGCACGGTGCCGACAAGTCCAGCCCAAGGGTAAAGCTCCGCCGGAAGCATGCCGCACAACGTTTCACCTATTCTCTCGAGGGGAGACATGACATTCCCAGATCTAGCAGCCTGCCAGCCTCAGTCAATCCACCCGCCCCGCCCTAAGTCCCCTCCCCCTCACAGACCGCCAGAGTCTCTAGCGCATCCTTCAAATTCGGCGCGCCCAATCGTGTGTAGATCTCCACCGCGCGGCGCGCATAGGGCAGGCCTTCGCGGGTCTTGCCCTGCCAGCCCAGGGCCCAGGCGAGGCGATGGCAGTCCTCCGCGATCAATTCCTGCCGGCCCAGCGGCTCGGACAATGCGAGGGCCTGGCGGGCCAGCACCTCCGCCACGTACTCCCGCCGCTCCCCGGCGAAGGAGAGGCCGATGCGAGTCTAACACGCGCACCCACCCGCAGGGAAGCAACAGCACCCGGATAGGGCGGTCTTGCGGCTCACCGCTCTTCCGCTTTGACCGCCCGCCGCCTTCTGCTTGGATCCTATCCTTGGCATAAGCCGGATCCCCTCCCCCGGACCGCCACAAGCGCCCGCCGCTTCCCTCCCCTTCCCGCGCCGCAATCCCATGGATGCTCCCGTTCCTGCTCCCGCTTCTCCGGCAGCCGATCCCGGCCCCACCCTGGAAACGCCAAGCCCCCTCGATCCCACGGTGCCCTCACCCGAGGACTGGGCGAAGAACAGCAGCCTGTCCGGCGCAAGCGTGGCCCCTGATCCCCTGCCCGGCGGCTGGCGCTTCTACCTGACGTTTCTGTTCCAGCCCTACCGGCTCGCCCATTGGTTTGCCACCGCGGTGGATGGCACCGAGCCGAATTCCTGGTCCCTGGGAACCCTGTATCGCGGACCGCTGAACTCACGGGCCTTCCCCATGGCGATGCTGAAGCCCCTGTTCTGGCGTCTGCTCTTGCTGACCTGCGGGCCGCTGCTGTGCCTGTGCATCGTGCTTCCCCTCGGTCCGTGGAGCGGGTCAGCGGCGTTTCCGCTTCCCTGTGCGATGCTCGCCACCTTGCTGGCTTTCGCACTGATAGGCATCCAGAGAAACATCCACGTTATCCTCATCCCGGGGACCTTGTTCACCTTCCCCGTGGCGTGGTGGATCTGGCATGGCAGCTCCTGGAGCTCATGGCATCCTGCGGCCGCCTTCGGTATGTGGACCGCGGCTGGATTGCTGGGGGCGCTCGGCGCGTCCAAGCTGGATGCCTTCCGCGCCGCCGGGTGCGCATGGGGAGTGATGGCAGGCGGGATCGCGACGGCGCTGTCCCCGTCCATCCACGAGCACCTGGGGTGGTGGTTCGGCGGCTACTTTGCCATCGGGATGGTGAGCGGCGCGGGCGACATGGCCAGCCAGTATGGTGACAATGAAAGTCCCGGCGCGTGGCGGCGGGCTCTCCTGTGTCTTTCCAGCTACGGGCTTGGCCTGTGGACGTACCGGCTGCTGTCCGGAAACCCGGAGCCCCCTCCCGTCGCGACGCTCCTGATGCTGGGCTTTTTCCTCGGCAGCACGCGCTGGCTCGACACGCTCGCGGTCAATCTCATCCAGGTCATCCTCTATCTGCTGGAGTGGCGCTTCGGGATCAAGACCCTGCGTTACTCGCCGAACCTCTGGCATGACGCGCACGGCAAGACGAAGATCCTGTCCCGCCACCTGTGCCTGGCCAGCCAGCATGATCCCGTCTTCCAGCGGGTCATGCAGGCCAGCCATGCCTCCACCGCGGATCGCTTCAACTGGCTGCTGACCATGCGCCGTATGGCTCCGGATGTATTTGTCTCCTACAACACCCGGGACAAGGAGATGGTCCAGAAGCTGGTCCAGAGCCTGGAGAGCGCGGGCGTGAAGGTGTGGCTGGACAGCAGGGCGCTGGGCTTCCGGAAGCCCGGCTGGGAGAGCCGCCTGCAGGACGGTTTGTTCTTCTGCAGCCTCGTGGTCATCTGCCTTGGTCCGCACGGCTTCGGGCGGTGGCAGCGCCAGGAATACGAGATCAGCCTGAAGGGCCGGGGGAAGCATCAATACCTGCCGCTCGCCTCCCTCCTGCTGCCCGGCGCCAGCGCCCCGCCCCCGGAGTTCGGATCCTTCCACGGCTTCGACCTCCGCGAATCCGACCCGGATGCTCCCGACTTGTTCGGCGAGGCCGCGGCAGAGATCGCCGGCCAAGCCCGGGAGAGGAGGCCGAAGGCAGCTTGATCTAACAGGGGGACGGGTGGGCCTTTGCTCGCACCTTCGCGTAGCCGCGGTCGATCAGCTTCTGCTGCGGGGGCATGTTCCTTGTCCTTCGTGCTGTGGGAGATGGAGAGCATGGGGAAATTTGCTAGATCGGGCTAGTCCTTCGGGATGCCATTGGCGAAGGGGTTCCGGTTGCTCCGGAGCTCGCTGAGCCATTGTTTCGCCCTGGCGACATACAAGGCATCATCATCCGAGAGACTGCTGTCATGATTGAGGGAGAACTCGATGTCCTCACGTGCCATCGCAAAGCTCCCGGTTTGCGCCCGTGCGACGCCTCGGATGAAACGGTAGTCGATATTGTCGGGGAAGTCATGAAGAAGCGGATTGATCGCGCGGAGAGCAAAATCCCCTTGCACTTGGTCGACCAAATTCCCGGCAAGGCTGTAGATCAAATGGGGAGCCCCAGCCTCAAGGGTCCATTCAACGAGATTCGCACGCGAGGGTCCTTCCGGATTCTCGGAGGCTGTGACCTGCCATCCCAATGCGCTCAAAGTGCCGGAGGGCACGGGCAGGTTTTCGAATGTCTTGCGATAGGGACCAGCAAGGCTGTTCTGCTTCCATTCTTCCAAGCTCAAGTTGCGTCCAGCCACGGCTCCGAGTCGGGAGAGGATTTCCGTTCGGTCGGCCATGGCCAATACGTGGAGATCCTTCCCGAATACAATGATCCTGCCGGAGTCCTCGTGCAGGCGAAAGCGGGGCAGATCTTCATCATCAGATTCGTAAATTCTCAATCCTGTCACCTGCTCGGAAGGGGTCGGCGCTTTGTCTTTCAAACCACGTGACGGCTTTAGCTTTACACCCGCCACCTCCCCTCTCTCCGGCCTGAGACGGAAGGAATGAATCTGCGGTCTCGATTTACCCTCATAGTTGGTCTCAGCACTCAGGACGAAAAGAGCGGATGAGTCTCGCGGAAATTCAAGCTGCCGAGCCTCCCCCTTTCCGGTTTGGAGCTGGATCAGGTCAAAGCGTTCGTGGCTACCCGGCAAGAACAGCAGATAGAGAGAAGGTCCCGCCATGTCGCAAACCGCCAACCACCTCGAGTCGCCGCTGAAGGCCACTTCTTCCACAGCTCCCTTTGGAGATGGGAATCCCGCGTGGAAGAGAAAACGCCTGCCGGCCCTGTCCCGCTCCCAAAGAGAAACGGGAGAGAATCCTGACCCGGATGCACTATCGTCATCCCACATGGTCAGCAGGAACTCGCTGTTGGGAGAGAACTCCGCCTTCTCGCAATTCTCGCCTCCCGGCGACAATGCCGGAGGTAGAGTGCCCAAGCTATCGGACGTCAAATCCCACAGCCGCATTGGAGAAAAACGATCGGCCACCTTCAAATGGGATGATGTGGCCGTGAGCAAGCACTCTCCGTCCGGACTGAATTCCATCACATCTGGCATTGACTCGTGTCCGGCTAGCTCAATGACGGTCAACTCGTGCTCCGGAGCGGGCTTCAGCCGGATCAATTTCACGATCTTTGTCTCCGCAGCCGTTAGATCCAGATCCGCCGACCCCCCCCTCTCCTCGTCTTTGGGCGGGCCAGCAGTACATGCCATCCAAGATCCGTCAGGACTGAATCTCACCGCTCCAACCCGAAGACCATTGAAACTTCCAATCCTGAATTTCCGGAGCGGAACACCCGATGGCTCCAGATACCAAAGGTATCCGCCACAATCCCCAGCACTCCGCTCTTGGTTGTCTTTCCCCCGGGTCCGTATGAAAAGCCAATGGCCGTCATTTGAAAAAACGGCCCGGGAGGGATCAAGGGCTTCCGGAGTGATGAGAGTCTCCGGCGGCGCATCCGGACTTCTGAGATCAAGAAGCACAGGAGTTTCCTCCTTCTCCCAATTTCCTCGCTGCAACAACAAGTGACAACTGTCCGGGCTGAATTGTGCCGCCGAGAATGGGCTCAGCTCTCGGGGTTTGCCCGTGGTGTCCAAGAGATCGTAAAGACGAGGACCTTCCCCGACCTCGGCAACGAGCCAATGGCTGTCCGGGCTGTATTGATGCATCCCGCGTACCTCGATATTTTGCGGAGCACCTTGGGAATCCCGGACTGTGGGTGTAACGGTAAAGTCTGTAGGACCAGTATCCGAGCCAAACCAACGGCCATCCGGACTCAAATCGATCGGGGACGGGTCGTCTGGATTCCATCCGCCAAGACTCGAATAAGTCGAGGAAAGGTAGCGGGGGGGGCCATTCCCGCTCAAGTCCCACAGTTCAGTTCCTTCGGAATAAGTCAGCGCCGCGACCGAGGAATTCTGCGAAACCACACAAGCCATGTAGTCCATCCGCGTGTGACCGATCCGGGTCGGGTCAAGCAAGTTCGCTTCCCCCTGGTCATAGTGCCAAGCACGGAAGGAACCACCGTGCGTCGACAGGAGCCACTTTTCCTTGGGACTGAAGGCCAGCAGCCCCTCCGGAAAACTATCACCCTGCAAGTCAAGGGTGACAGTAGTGGAAGCGTTGTATCCCGGCTTTACAATTTTCAAACGTCCGTCAGAGCGCATGATAGCGATCGCGTCGCTGTCGGGCGAGATTACCGCCCTAAGCTTCAGAGAGCCCTTTTCACCGGTGACAAGGATCTCTTTTGCCAGAGCCTTCGGCAGCCCCGAGGTCTCCCTATCCCTCCCCCATAAGCATACCTCTCCCTCCCCGTCCACCGTCAGAAAGCCAGTCCCGGAAGCCGGGTCAAAACTGCGGATAAAATCCGCCGCCAGGAATGAACCACCGAGAGCCACAGGGGGACCTTGAGGGCGGAAGTCCGTGAGCTTCCAAAGCTTTGGCGGAATGCCGTACCTTTCCCTGAGATCATCTTCGTTTACCTCTTCAATCCTACCTGCCGTAATCAGAGATCGGTGATCGTCGGCGATCTCAATCGTGGTAAGCGAAGTGGGATACCAATCAACACTGCCAACATCCGGTTCGTCCACGCAGAAGCAAGCCGGCTTGCCTTTCCCAGACTTGAGGTCCCAAATCAGGACCCATCCACGCGTGGTCCCCGCGAGCAGCAAATCGCTGCCACGGTCGAACTTCAGAACTGAAACCGATCCCTCCACAATTTGATTCGGGTCGTCCGTCTGAAATGAAAGTTCATTCGCCACCTTGCCGGCGGAGATGTCCGAAAGATCGTAGACCTGGATCCCGGAGCCGCTGGCCGCAGCCAGCAGCTTCCCATTCGGGGACGCCACCAATTGATAATAGCCTTTTCCTTCGAACAACGGAGTCATCCCAGAAAAAGCCTTCTTCCCTTCTTCCATCCTCCAGACAGTATATGATGGATCAATGCTATTTTCCTGCGTAATCAGGTTCCGGCCAGTCCCATCAAATGCCACCACCGCCCGGTCACTCGGCAGGACAGCATTTCGCTCGTTAACAAAAACCTGTTCAAGGGATAGCAGCCCGGACTTGTTCAAGTTGTGTACCTCCACTCCCTCATCGTTCGCTATGGCAATGCGATCTTCTCCGGGGTCAAAGACAACGGCTTTGGTTTCCTCAACGTTATGGCTGTAGTGACCCAGCCCCCTCTCGCGAGAGAATACCCGGAGCGTGGCGGCCATTGCCTCAGGAACGATCAGCTCGTCCTCGCGGGTGGCTTCGAGTGCTTCGGCGGCAAGGAGGCTCGCCTGCAAGGGGTCCCTGTCAGCAAGATCCCGGGCCTCGTGCCCGAGCCGTTGCGCGAGATTCCGGCGGGCGGTGCGCTCGGCTTGTTTCCGTAAAACATCGGCTGCCTCTTTGTCTCTCTTCGCCTGCTCCAAAAATTGGACCGCATTCCCCTTCGCGCTCTCCGCCTCCCCGGTCTTCCACCACGCAATCCCCGCCGCAATCACGACAAGCGCGAATGCAGCAACGGCAGCCCAGCGCTTGAGCCGCTGCTGATGCCGGGCATCCTCGATCCACTTCAGTTCGTCATCCTCCAGCTCGTCCCGCCTCTTCTCCGGCCAATTGCGGGCGGCGCTGAGCTGGGCGGCTGTTAGACCCTTCCAATTGCCGCCGTTCTCACGCCGGTCCCGGCGGATCGCCTGGCGCCAGCGGATGATGTCCACGGACTTGGCGATCCACCCCTTCAGATCCTCCCAAGCTCTGAAGAGGGCCTCGTGCGCTACTTCCACGCTAGCCCACTTCTTCTTCGGGTCGTGCTGGTCCTCTTGGCGGGAGCCGATCAGCAGACGTTCCCTGATGAATGCTTCCAGGATCGGCTTCGCTGCCTCGTCGAGATCGTCCCAGCGGGCGGTCTCGCGGACGGGATCGCCCTTGTCGTTGATCTGGACGAGGTGCTTCACGAAGCAGCGCCGCAGGGCCGTGCGGCGCTCCGGGGTGAAGGGGATCTCTTCCTGCACGCGCCCGATGCATTTCTGGATCGAGCCCTCCATGCCGCCGAGTTCGAGGTACTCGTGGAGTTCGAGTTTCTTATCGCCAGCGTAGCCGCGGTAGAGCTTCTCCAGCGTGAAGGCGAGCAGGGGCAGGCACTCCTCGCCGGGGGCATCACCCTTGAGCTTGGCCAGCAGTTCATCCGTGATCTCCACTCCCGCGCACTCCGCGGGCTTGAGGATCACATCGCCGATGCGTTCCTTCGGGAAGGGGCCGAGGATGAAGGGCAGGAGGAAGTTCCCCTTCAGCGTGTGGGCGTGGTTGCCATAGACATCGAGATAATCCGAGCGCATGGTGCCGATGCCTAACAGACGGCCATTGCGGCAGGCACAGAGGCCGGTGAGGAAGCGGATGAAATCGCCGGCGGCTTCACCCGCCGAGGGAGCTAACAGCTCCTCGAATTGATCGATGGGAATGAGCACGGTGGCATCCGGGCTGCCGAGGGCAATGGCGAGATCGAGCAGGGTGGCGATGAGGGGCGCGCTATCAAGGTCCGGCCCGAGCTGCGCGCGGATGCCCCGCCAATCGCCGTGCCGCGGCGAGTCCTTGGGGAAGGCGGTGGCCAGCTTCACCGCGAGTTGGTCGAAGATGCTGAGCTGATCGTTCGCGCCCTGGCCGAAGCGCAGCACGGGCAGCACGATCCAGTCCTGCCGCGCGGCCGGGTGGCACAGGCGCGGGAGGAGGCCCGCCTTGAGCAGGGAAGACTTCCCGCTGCCGGAGCCGCCGGTGAGCATGAGGAAGCGCGGCTCGCCCCGCCCGCGCATCCCTGCGAGCTGCTCCTTCAAGCTATCGATCTCCCCTTCCCGCCCGAAGTAGACGCCGGCCAGGCTTTCATCGAAGGCCGGCAGGCCGGGATAAGGGCAATCGCCATCCCAGACGAAGAAGTCGGTGGGGCCGAGCTTGGCCGCGTCCAGCGCCTTGAAGAGGCGCTCATAGGCAGCATCCCCCTCCTTGTGGGCGAAGACCGCCTGGCGGTCGCCCAGCGGGACGCGGGTGCTATAGTCCTGGATGAAGACCGGGAAAATCGGCTTGTTGCGCTCCTTGGTCCACGTGACCTCGGCGAAGCACCAGCCGGACTGGTCGAAGTTCTCCGAGCAAATGGCGATCAGCGCCACGCAGCGGCGGAGGTGGGAGTAGATCCATTTCTCCCACTCGCTTCCCGCCGGGATCCCGGACTCCTCATCGCTGTCCAAAAAGATCTGGCTGGCCGTGTAGCCGCGGGCAATGAGCTTGGCCCGCAGGGCTTCAGCCACGGGCTTGTCCAAGGTGCTGTGGGAGATGAAGAGCATCGGGGAAGGAGGGCTGTTAGATTGCGGTCAGTCCTTCGGGTAGCCGTTGGCGAAGGGGTTGCGGCCGGCGCGGAGCTCGGCGAGCCACCTCTTCCGATGTTCAATTGCGGATTCTTCCAGCTCGGCGGGCGGATGGTCGACGACGAATTGCAAGTCGTCGATTGCTCCTTTTATATCTCCGCTCAAGCCCCTCGCGACACCGCGCGTATCGCGGAAGTTAGGTTTATCGGGAAAATGTTTGAGAGCCAATTCCGCTGCGGCCAAAGACAATTCCCCCTCTCCTCGAGTTGCCAGAGCCCAAGCGATTTCATTTCCGAGTTCCGGGATATCAGCTTCGGCCGCCCATGCAATGATCTGGGGGACGTCACAGCCCGCGGGCTTCTTCTCACCGGCTGCCAGCCGCTGGGCCATTTCGGCTAAAACAGAAGAATCCACCGGAAGACTATCGAAAGTCTTGTGATAGGGCTCGGACATCCCGCTTCGCACCCACTCGCCCCAAGACATATTCCGACCGATGCAGGCGGCCAACCGCACCATCATCCGTTCCCGGTCCAATATCGGCACAGTTTGCAGAGCCCTCCCGACGACGAACAGCATGCGAGTGCTCTCCATCAGCCTGAAATCGCCCATGTTCTCTTCTTCCGAGTCAAAGATCTGCATCCCTGCCATTTGTCGCAAGGAGGGACCAAGGTCATACACCTCAACCTGAGTTCCGCGCTTCTGCTGCCCGCCAAGAAATGACTCAGACGAACTCATGACATACGCCCGCGATGAATCACCCGAGAACTTGATGCTCCTAAATGCCTGGCTTCCGCCACGCAGTGGAACTCCTGCCTCCAGAGGGCCTGCTGACGACAAGTCCCAGAGATAGCAAGTAGGATCATCGGTTGTAGAAATCGCGACCTTGGTGGAGTCCGCGCTAAAGCGAACGGACCAGTGATGATTGAGCCGCGGAATTGGCCCCCGGAGGCGCCCGATGGAGGAAAATTCACCATTGGAATTCTGCCGCCACAATAGCGCGTAATCGTCAGTTCCCTGGATCGTGACCATGAACTTCGCGTCGGGGCTGAACTGAGCTACTCTCAGGTATCGGTCCAACTGCGGAAGGACCACGGGCCGCGTCCCAGGGTTGCCATTCCTAAGATCCCACAAGCGCGTGCGGGTAGGCCGATCACGGGCGAGGATATCCGAGGCTGCAGTCAGCAACCACCTTCCGTCCGGGCTGAAAACCAGCAAATCGGGCGTAAGCTCATGTCCCGGCAATTCGATGGGCTCCCCGGCTCGCCCGGACTCATGATGCAGCGGGATCAGTTTGACCGCGGTTGTCGCCCCCGCAGCCTTCTTCTTCGGCTCCACAAGACGAAAGGGCAATGAATCAGAATCAAGATAATCATCGCTTTTATCGGGAGAACATGCCGCCCAAGATGAATCGCCACTGAGCACAATCCGTCCCGCCGCGAAGTTTTTGATCTCAAAAGCCGGCGGGCCTGCATCACCGGAAGCAAGATACCAGAGACATGCGCAATTGGGTCGGCTCCTTTGCCACAACTCGGCCGAAAGCCATTTCCCGTCGGATGAAAATTGGGGGGAACTGAAGAAATCGGCTTGTCCGGAAGGCGCCCCCACGATGCGGGGAGGAGATCCTTCCTTTTCCAGATCATACAGCAATGCCGAACCACCCTGTTCCACGAAAAGCCAGTGGGAATCGGGGCTGAACAGGCTCTCGCCGGCATTGGTCCAAGTCCTCACCGGGATCCGGAACCATCCTCCACGCTTGTCCGGATCCGAGGACATGACCACCGACTCATTCGTGACCTCTGATTGCATGACAATCCACCGGCCGTCTCCGCTCAAATTGACATTCCCGCCGGGCCACTCCTGCTGCCCGATCTTGGATGGGACTGAGAATTGGAGCTTCCCCGAACCATCGGCGTTGCATTGCCAGAATTCGACACGATCCCTGGTTATCAGAGCAGCGAGGGTTCCCCCCGCGCATAGCTCGCAATCCACATAGTCTGAATTGGGAGTTCCAATCAAGGAGGAGGCCCGCGGGGTTGTCAGGCCGCCCTGATAGTCCCAAGCCCGCACAGCATTGTCCCCAAGCGAGATGAGTCGCTTGCCGTCGGAGCTGAATCTCACGCATTGCGGAGAAGAATCGTCGCCGCGCAATTCAAGGGTAGCCACCGGCGGATCTGCCAGACTGACGATCCTCACGACTGCATCAGAGTTGGCGATCGCGATGCTTTTCTCGTCTGGTGCGATGGCGGACCCATTGATATGTCTGAAAACCCTTGGCGAATCTGCCGGGTTCCGCGGCTGGGTCAAAACGACGGGCTCCGGAGAGCCGCCTTCCCGCGTGTCCCAACGGCGCACTTCGCCATCCATGCTTGTCGTAATTAGGGGTGACCCTGGTGCCCTCAGGAAATCCACCGAACCTATCGATTGTTCATGCTGCAGGAGGCGTGGCGGGCCACTCGGTTGCAGTTCCGCCAAGTGCCAGAGCCGTGCGAAGAGGTCCGTATCGGTAGATGAGCCCACCACCAGAACCGAGCGATCTTCGGAGATATCGATCAACTCGATGGGTACCACCGTTTCTCTACCTAGCCGGCTGGCAGAGTGCCGGCTTAAAAAACAACTGGCGGGCAAGGGCTTTTCCGATTGCAGATCCCAAATTTGCACCCAGCCACTCCGCGACCCAGCCAAAAGGAGGCGGCCATCACGGGTGAACTTTAACACCGAGATAAGATCATCCGCCTGTTTTTTGAGCGTGCGGGCAATGCGGCGTTCCGAAATATGCTCCAGGTCATATAAGCGAACCTCTCCCGCTCTTGCCGCAGCGAGCAACTTGAAGTCCGGAGATTTCCCCAAGCATTCGAAATCCTCCCCTTCAAGCAAGGGAGTTCCTTTCACATCATACTTACGGTCTTTTTCCAGGTCCCAGACCATGGCGTTTGCGACATGGGAATCAGGATTCGCGGCGTGGGTTATCAAATGCTTCCCGCTGCCGTCGAAACCTACCAGGACCGGCAGTTCCTGGACTTGGAGAAAATGTTTCACCGATCGTGGATACTGCTCGGAAAGATCAAAGATCTGGACGGCACCCAAATAGTCGGCGGCGGCCACCAAGCTCCCGCTTTGATCGAAGACAGCATCGCTTCCTCCTCGAAAATTGCCTTGGTGAGCCAGCCCGCTGGTCCCGGCGATCACCCGGTTCACGGCAATCTGAGCCTCGGGCAGGATCTTCCCGGCATCCTTCTCAGTGGCCCGAAGCGCTTCTGCAGCCCAGATTCCCGCCACCCGCGGCTCGCGACCGAGGGAATTCCCGGATTCATACGCAAGCCTCTGCGCCAGGTTCCGGCGGCTTTGCTGCTCGGCTTCCTCCCGTGCGCGGATGGCATCTTGTTCTTTCGCCTCGGCTCTCTGTTGGGCCGATTCGGCCTTTCCCTGTGCCGCCAGCGCGTCCCCCGCGGACTTGTCCGCCTTCTTCTTCTGCCAGAAAGCGACTCCCGCGAATGCGGCGATCGCCACGAAGACGGCGAGCCTGATCAATTGAAGCCTCCGCTGCTTCGCGATCCCCTCCCGAATCCATTTCACCTCAACATCCTCCAGCTCATCCTTCCTCTTCTCCGGCCATTCCTTGGCGATGGCGAGCTGGGCGGGCCGCAGGCCGGTCCAGCCTTCCTTGTCGTTGGCTCGGTCACGGCGCACGTCACTGCGCCAGCGCAGGATATCGGCGGAGGTGCGCAGCCAGCCCTTGAGGTCCTCCCAGCAGCGGAAGATCGCTTCATGCGCCACTTCCACGGTGATCCGGCTCCTGGCCGGGTCCGCTTCATCGCTGGCCTCGTTGCGGATCAGCAAGCGCTCCTTGACGAATTGATCGAGCAGCGGCTTGGCCAGCTCCGGCAGCTTGTCCCAATCCGCGACGAGACGGACCGCTTCGCCCTTGTCATTGAGTTGCACCAGGTGCCTCACGAAGCTCTCGCGCAAGGCGGCGCGCTGCTCCGGGCTCAAAGGGGCCGGACGGCCGTGTGCTTCGTTGGGGTCCAGCGGCGGGGAGCTGAGCGGCGGCGGGACGATGCGCTCGATGCACTTCTGGATCGAGCCTTCCATGCCGCCGAGCCGTTCATATTCGCTGAGATCAAGCTTGTGATCATTCTCGGCGTCCCCCTCCCGGTAGAGCTTTTCCAGGGTGAAGGCAAGCAGCGGCAGGGCCTCGGTACTAGGAGTGTCGTACTCCAGCCGGGCCAGGAGATCATCCGCCACGGTCACCTTCACGCGTTGCGCGGGCTTGAGGATCACATCGCGGATGCGCTCCTTCGGGAAGGGACCAAGGCGCCAGTCGCGGAAGAGCGGCGGGGCGATGGCGGAGGGATGGCGCTCGTAGAGATCCAGGTAATCCGAGCGCATGGTGCCGATGCCAAGCAGCTTGCCATTCGAGCCGCTGAAGAGGGCCTTGAGAAAAGCCAGGAAGCGCTCGGCCATCTCACCCGCCCCGGGAGCCAGGATCTCCTCGAATTGATCCATGGGCAAAAGCACCGTGGCATCGCCGCGGCCGAGGGCGATCGCCAGATTCCCCAGCACCACCCGCAGGCCATCGGCGGCTTGCTGGAGGTCCTCCTGGACCAGAATCGCGCGGATGGCCTCCCAGCCGCCGGGGCAGGGCGAAGCCGCGGGGAAGGCAGCGGCAATATTGAGCGCGAGCCGCTCGAAGATGGTCTCCTGGCCATTGGGGCGCCCGCCATGGCGCAGCACCGGCAGCACGATCCAATCCCCGCCGGCAGTCTTGTGCCGCAGCAGCGGCAGCACGCCGGCCTTGAGCAGGGAGGACTTCCCGCTGCCGGAGCCGCCCATGATCATGAGCAGGCGCGGCTCCCCGGTGGAGCGCATCTTGGTGAGCTCTTCCTTCAACTGGCGGGACTCCTTCTCCCGGCCGAAGTAAACGCCGGCCAGCTCTTCATCGAAGGCCATCAAGCCGGGATAAGGGCAGTCATCCCCGCGGCCCGGCAGCGGCCAGACGAAGCGGTCCGTGGGGCCCAGGTGACATTCGTCCAGCGCCTTGAAGACGCGCTCGTAAGCGGCATCACCCTCCTTCCAGGCGAACACCGCCTGATGGTCCGCGGTGATGGCGTCCACCGTGCAATCCTCGATGAAGACGGGGAAGATCGCTTTGCCATTGGCCTTGGCATAGACGATCTCCGCGAAGCACCACTTCGACCCGGCGAGATTGGCGGAGCAGAGGACGATCAGGGCCTCGCAATCCTTGAGGTGGGAATAAAGGGCCTCCTCCCATTTCATTCCGGCCTGGATGCCGGAGTCCGCGTCGCTATCCAGGAAGATCTGCTTCTCCGTGTAGCCGCGGGCAAGCAGCTTGTCCCGAAGGGCGATGGCGTGGGCCTTGTCCTTGGTGCTATGGGAGATGAAGATCATGGGGGGAAAATCTCAGGGGCCTGGCGTGGTCAGCGTGGGAACGGTCTTGGCGAAAGGATTTCTTCCGGCTTTCAGGTCATCATACCACTGGCTCAGCGCGTCCTTTCTTCCTTCCTCCAGCTCCGCTTCCTTCACCCTCTCAAGCAAGGGGCTCGTCTGCTTCACCGCGAAGTCGAAATCGTCGCGCGCGCCCTCGTACCTACCGAGCTGGGCCCGGGCGACACAGCGGATGAAACGGTAGTCCGCGTGGTCGGGAGAGTCATTGAGGGCGGCCTCGATGGCCCTGAGGGCAAGTTCACCTTCCTTCTGCTGGGCCAAGTTGGCGGCGACTTCCGCCGTCATGTGCGGCAGGCCCAGTTCAATCGCCCAATCCACCACCTGGCGGCGGGGCGGCCCTTGGGGATCGTCATCGATCCCGATCCGTGAGCCCAGTTCGCTGAGCACCCCCAGGGGAATCGGAAACTCCTCGAAGGTCTTGTGATACGGATCGGAGAAACCGCTCAGCTTCCATTCATCCCATGACAGATTGCTTCCCGCCAGGGCACCCAGCCGCGAGGTCAGCTCCTTCCGGTCCGGAAGCGGCAGGATATGCAAGTGCGCCCCGAGTACGAAAAACCTGTGCCTGTCCTCGTCCAGCCGGAAACCCAGGTCTCCCCCGTCAAACTCGTAGAGCCTCAATCCGGCCACCTTCTCCGGGACGATTTTCCCATTCGCCTTCGAGGGGTCGGCCAACTTGAGTTTCACCCCGGCAACTTCCAAGTTCCCGGGCTTGAGCCCGAAGGAATAAATCCTTCCGCTTGCTTTGGGACCCGAGTCTGAACTCGAGACATAGAGGGCCGAAGAGTCCCGCGAGAACTCCATTTGCCCTATCCCGTTTCCCGTCTGAAGTTCGATGGTCTCAAAAGCTCCACCGGACGCCGGCAAGAACTGGAGGCAAGGGAGAGAATCCCCGGCAGAGTCCATCGCCAACCACTTCGAGTCGGGACTGAAGAGGGCATGGGTCACGATCGAATCACGCCGCAAGAGCGGCGCATGAAGCGAAAACCGCCCGCTGGCGGGATCCCTCCGCCAGAGCAGGACCGGATTGGCCTTTGATTCGGATTCGGCGGAGCCACTCTCCGAGACGGTGAGAAGATATTCTCCGTTCGGGGAGAATCGCACAGTCGCGCAGCTCCTTCCCTCCAGGTCCAATACCTCCGGTTCACGCTCGAAATTCCCTGCCGACAATTTCCACAGCCGGGGGGACAGATCTTTCTCCCCGGGGCGAAATGGTCCGGCTGTCAGCAAGCAATTGCCTGCCGGGCTGAACTCGATCACCCCGGGAGTCTTCTCATAGCCGGGAAGATCCGTCACCTTGAGTTCTCCATCGCCCACCGGGTTCCAGTAGATCACCTTCACTCCCGGGCCTGGCCAATGCTGCGGAGGCGGAAGGTCTTCATCCTCATTACCATCCCCCTCCCTGATAGCACCCGCAGTGCCTGCCATCCAGGATTCATCTGGACCGAATATCATCTCTCCAAGCGGGAAGCCGCTGAAACTCCCGATCTCAAATTCGCGCGCAGGCTTCCCTGGAAGTTCCAGGCTCCAGAGATATCCGCCGGGATCTTCAGGTTTCCGCTCGAATTCCTCTTTGCCGAGGGTCGGAATGAAAAGCCATTGGCTGAGGGATGAAAATGCAGCCGAGGCGAAATTGGCATTTCCCGTGGGAAGGCTCAGCTTCTGCGGCAGCGGTTCCTGACCCCGCAGGTCATACAAAATGCTGCTGCCCTGGGATGCATCGCCCGATAGCAGCAGCCAGCACCCATCGGGACTGAATTCCACGCGCTCGGATTTCTCAAGCTCCAGCGGCCTCACGCCGGTTCCCTTCAGATCATGAAGGAACCAAATGCCATCCGGTCCCTCCGCGGCACACCATCGGCTGTTAGAACTGAATTGGCGGGAGCCTGCCAGATCGATCCGGATGGAAGAATTTTCCGGATGCTTCCCGGCGGATTGAACTGCATCAGAGCTTCGATAGGGACCAGCCGCCCAAGATCCATCCCCGCTCAGCATCACCTCTTCAGCACTCTTGAACTGATTGCCAACCTTGGGCAATATCGAGGAGAGGGGCCGGGGACCGCCCTCACCATCCAAGCCCCACAATTCGATTCTGTCCCGCGTCACCAGAGCAGCGACGGAGCTATCCGCCGAAAGCAGGCAATCGAAGTAGTGGTGACGCGGGTTTCCAACCCGGGTGGGATCGAGGAGATTCGCGTGTCCTCCCTCATAGGGCCATGTCCGGATGGAATCCCCGTCCGCTGACACGAGCCACTTTCCCTGCGGGCTGAAGGCCAATTTGACTTCTTCTGGGGGATCTGCCTGCAAGTGAATCGGCTTGGCATCAGGAAGATTGAGATCCACCATCGTCATGGTTCCATCGTAGTCCATCACCACGGCGGCGGTTCCCTCCGGAGATATGGCAGCCCCCACGATCCCGGCTTCTCCTTCGTGGGTTCGAATTTCTTCCCGGGCAAGCTCACCGCCACCTGCCTGATCGCCTCCTGCCTTCGTCCACCGGCTCACGTGTCCGTCTGAGCTTACGGTGACAAAATGGCAAGTGGCACCAGAGCCGGGAAGAAATCCCAGTTGCCGGAGGGAAGCGCCTGACGGCAAGGAAAGCGGTGAAGCTTCGGGACGAGACCCGGCGAGGTTCCAGTATTTGGCGGAAATGCTCCTATCATCGCCCACCTCTGCCGGCCCTCCGGCCGTTACCAGCGATTGATGATCGTCCGCAATTTTGATCATCTTGAGCGATGTAGCCACCTCTGCGAAATTCCCCCCATCCGGCGAATCCACGGAGAAGCAGCGGAAAGGTTTGCTCCCTTCGGATTTGAGGTCCCAAATCTGAACCCATCCCCGGGTCGAACCCCAGGCAAGCGCACAGTTGTCACGGCTGAACTCCAGCACCGAAACCCCGCCCTGCGGCCCGGCATCCGGATCCTCGCGCTGGTATTCCAGTTTCTTGACGACCTTCCCGGCGGAGATGTCCGAGAGATCGTAGACCCAGAGCCGGGAGCCATTCGCCGCGGCAAGCAGCTTGCCGTCCTGAGATGCCACCAGAAGATCGTATTGATCGTTTTCGAACAACCGGGAAGATCCGGTGAAGAACTTCTTCCCCTCCGTCATTTCCCATAGGGTGTAGGGGACCTCGGCATCAGCTTTCCACGTGATCAGGTGCCGTCCGCTGCCGTCAAAGGCGACGACCTCGCTCTCATCGGGCGGCCCCGTGTTCTCATCGGCCATGGAGATGTGCTGCAGTGACAGGGGCCCGGATTTCCTGAGATCATGGACCTCCACTCCCCATTCGCCGAGGACTGCGACGCGGTCTTCACTGGCGTCAAATGCGAGACTCCTGATGCCTCCGATGCTGTATCCGCCCTGTCCCCTTCCCCCTTCCCGGGCGAGTACCCGGTTCGTGGCAAGCATCGCTTCCGGAACGATCAGATCGTCCTCAGCCGTCGCGCGGATTGCCTCTGCGGCGAGACGTCCAGCTTGCTGCGGGGCGCTATCGGCCTTGGCCTGGGACTCATAGGCCAGCCGTTGTGCGAGATTCAGGCGGCCATTGCGCTCGGCTTCTGCTCTCGCCCGGTTGGCATTCTCTTTCTCCGTCTTTTCGGATGCGGCGGAAGTGAGGGCCTTTCCCTTCTCCGTCTCGGCCTTCCGGTATTGCAAGAAGGCAAACCCGGCCAAGCCCGCAAAGATCAGCACGACAAGCGCAATCCCGATGCTCCCGATCCACCGCCATAAGGTCGCCTCGCGGATCCACTGCTTCTCCTGCTCTAACAAGTCCGCACCGCGCGTCTGCGGCCAGTCGGAGGCCACGGCGAGCTGGCGCCGGTTCAGGCGGTTCCAGAGAAAGCGGCCCGGTGGATCGCGCCGGAGATCGCGGCGCCAGCGGAGGATCTTGCGGGAGCTGTCCAGCCAGCCCTTCAGCTCGACCCAGCAGTGGAAGATGGCCTGGTGGGTGATCTCCACGGTGCGTCCCTCTTCCCCGGCCAGCCCTCCATCCTTCGCCCCACTGCTGCCGCCGGAGCTGAGAAGACGCTGGTCCACGAACTCCTCCAGGAAGGGCCTGGCCGCTTCCGGCAAGGAAGCCCATGGAGCCTGGCGACGGACGTATTCCTCCTTGTCGTCCACCTCCACGAGGTGGGCGGTGAAGCTCAGGCGCAGGGCATCGAGCTCCGCCGCGGTGGGAACCTTGAGCTGCGGCCTTGTTTCGTCGGGCTTGAGGATGCGGTCCACGGCGTGCTGGATCGCACCCTCCACGCCGCCGATCTGTTCGTATTGCTCGTAGCCGAGCTTCCAGCCACCGCTCCTGACCTGATCTTCGGGAAGGGTACTGCAGAGCCGCTCCAGGGTGAAGGCCAGCAAGGGCAGGCATTGCTCGGTGGGCGTGGCCTCCTTCAGCTTGCCCAGCAGTTCATCGGAGATCTCGCCATCCACACTCTCCGCGGGGCCGCGGATCACGTCCTCGATGCGCTCACGCGGAAAGGGCTCCAGCGGATAGTAGCAGACCTCCTCCTTCTTGAGCGCCTGCGGGTGATTCCAGTAGGTATCGCGGTAGTCCGAGCGGATGCTGACGATCGCGAGCAGGCGGCCATTCGAGCCGGAGAAGAGTCCCTTGAGCAAGCGGAGGAAGCTCCCGGCCACCGGGTCGTCCTTTGAAGCGAGCAGCTCCTCGAATTGATCGACCGGCAGCAGCACCGTGGCCTGCGGCTTGCCCAAGGCGGTGGCCAGATCCCGCAGGAGATCGCGGAAGTCCTGGAACTCCGGGGCCGCGAGCATCCCGCGGATGGGCTTCAACCCGTGCTTGCAAGGATTGCCTGCCGGGAAGGCGCCCCGCACCTGCTCCGCCAAGTCGTAGAGAATGGTCTCTTGCCTCTCGCCCGCCACTTCGTCATAGCGCAGCACGGGCAGCACGATCCAATCCTGGTCCGCGGGCTTCAGGCACAGGCGTGGCAGCACGCCGGCCTTGAGCAGGGATGACTTCCCGCTGCCGGAAGGCCCCGCGATCATCAGGAGCCGGGGCGAGCCGTCTCCGCGCATCTCCCGCAGCTTCTTGAGCACCTCGCGGTATTCGCGCTCACGGCCGAAGTAGACGCCGGCGAAGGTGGCGTCGAAGGACATCAGGCTCGGGTAGGGACAACGGCCGCCCGCCCACTCCAGGCGGCTCATCGGCCCGAGGTCCTGCTGATCCAGGGCGCGGAAGAGGCGCTGGTACGCCGCTGCACCCTCCGCATGCAGAGAGACCGCCTGCAGATCCTGGATGGGCGCATCGATCGTGCAGGCCTCGATGTAAAAGGGGAAGACCGGCTTCTCCGCGAGCTTGGCATAGGCGATCTCCGCGAAGCACCACTTGGATTCATTGAGCCGCGGCGAGCAGATGACGACCAGGGCATCGCAGCGCTTCAGGTGGGAGTAAAGCGCCTTTTCCCACGGCTCGCCTGCCTGGATCCCGGAATCCGCATCGCTGTCCAGGAAGAGCTGCTTCTCGCTATAACCGTACTCGCGCAGTTGGTCCCGCAGGGCATGCGCGGCGGCCTTGTCCGTGGTGCGGTGGCTGATGAAGATCATGTTAGGGGGAGGGACGCGGGTGTTAGGATCTTCCGGCAGGCCTCATTTGCCCACCTCGGCGGAGCCAGCCTTCGCGGTGAGCTTCCTGATCTCTGCAGCCTGCCGCCACGAGAATACTGCCAGTGCTACCGCCAGGACCCCGAGTGCAGCAACTCCCACCCGCTTGAGATGCTGGCGCCGGATGCCATCCTTGATCCACTTTTTCTCTTCATCCTCCAGTTCTTTTCGCCCTCCTTTCGACCAGTTCCGCGCAATCGCAAGTTGGACACGACTCAAGCCGTCCCACTCCGGGTCGCTGGCACGGTCACGTTGGACATCCCGGCGCCAGCGGAGGATATCGGCCGAGCCATTCAGCCATTGCCCGAGCTCTTGCCAGCAGCGGAAGAGCGCATCGTGCACCACCTCCACGGTTACGACCGGCGTTCCGGTGCCATTCCCATTCCCGTCCTGCGATTGGGACCGCACCAGCAGGCGCTCCTCGACGAAACCTTCCAAGATCGGCTTGGCCTCTGGCGGCAGACTCTCCCAGTTCGCGGTGCGGCGGACCGGCTCGTTCTTGTCATTGAACTGGACGAGGTGCTTCACGAAGCTCAGCTGCAGGGCGCGCAATTCCTTTTCGCTCGGCGAGTGCCGGGAGATGACCCGCGCGACGCTCTTTTGGAGCGCTCCCTCCATGCCGCCAAGTTGCTCGTATTCTTGGAGCTCGATCATGCGATCATCCGCATATTTCCGATAAAGGCTCTCCAAGGTGAAGGCGAGGAGCGGCAGGGCCTCGGCATTCGGAGTATCGCGTTCCAGCCGGCTCACCAAATTGGCGTCGATCTGGAAATTCGCGCGTTCCGCCGGTTTCTGGATGACATCGCGGATCCGCTCCCGTGGAAAGGGCCCGAGATGCGAGATGCGCAAGAAGGGAGGCGCCAGGGCTTCGCCATGGAACTGGTAGTGGCTCAGATACTCGGAGCGCATGGTGCCGATCCCGAGCACGCGGTCGTTCTGCGAACCAAAGAAGACCTTGCAGAACTTCAGGAAGCTCTCCGCCGCCGGGCCAGCAGAGGAAGTCAGAAGTTCCTCGAATTGGTCGACGGCCAGAAGCACCGTGGCTTGGGGCTGCTGCCGGACGATCGCCAGTTGCTCCATGATCCCCAGCACCCCGGCGGCATCGCCGCGGTCCAGCATGTCGCGCACGGCCGACAAGCCTCCGGGACAAGGGGAGTCCGCCGGGAAGGCCGCGGCGATGTTGTTGGCGAGCCGTTCAATGATGCTTCCGCCCTCGCCCGCGGGGCGAAGCACCGGCAGCACGATCCAGTTGTGTCTCAGGCCTGGCAAGAGGCCCGCCTTCAGCAGCGAGGACTTGCCACCACCCGAGCTGCCCGTGATCATCAGCCAGCGCGGCTCGCCTCGCGCCCGCATTTCGCCGAGTGCCAGACGCAAGGAGCGGACCTCAGCTTCGCGCCCGAAGTAAACTCCGGCGTATTTCTCATCGAAGGCATTCAAGCCGGGATAGGGACAATGCCCATTCCAACTATCGTGGCCTGGGCTGGGGCTGAGGGCCGGGTTAGCCGGCTGGATACCGATATCTCCCAGAAGTTCGAAGAGACGCTGATAGGCCGCGGCCTTATCTTCCTCACTCCCATGGCCATGGAGATGGACGGCTTGGAAATCTGCGAGCAGATTGACCGAACATTCCTCAATGTAGACCGGCAGGAGAACCTTGCCGCGAGACTTGGCATGGACCATCTCGGCAAAGCACCACATCGACTGGGTGAAATTGACCGAGCAAACCACCAGCAAGACCTCGCAGTCATTCAAGCGCGCGTAGAGTACCGGCTCCCATCGCTTGGGATCCGGGTCTATGCCGGACTCCTCATCGGTGTCCAGAAAGAGTTGCTTTGCAGCATAACCGCGCTCGCGCAACATGTGGAGCAAATCAACTGCCGCCTTCTTGTCCTTGGTGCTGTGGGAGATGAAGATCATGGGGAGACCGGGATGAATCTCTCCACGGACTAAGGGGCCATGACAAGCAACCACGATTCCGCCCGCGGAGGGGGCCGTACCACTGGAGGAGCAGTTGTGGCACGCCGGACCTATCAAGGGAGGATCGAAGCCCATGCATCTGGGGAGAGGCTCCGCTAGATAGGCAATTCACGATCTGCGCGAAAGGAAAATCCGATACCAGCGGGTCATATTTCCACGAAGCGGATGCCCTCTACGGAGATACGGTGCGTGGCGGCCGCCCTCCTCACACCACCTCCACCAGCACCCCGTCGATCCTTCCACCCTCCATCGTCTGCACTTCCTTGAAGGCGGGGTTCAGGGACTTGAGGATGGGGGCTTGGTTGAAGCTGTTGCCTTCCTCGCCGGGCTTGGCCTTGCGCTAGGCGAGCTCCTTGAGCGTGGCACCGTGATCATCCTCAAGCGGAAGGCTGGCTTTTACCTCGCCAGTGTACCAGATTTCGGGTCTCAAATGACGCTGCCATCCGGCGCTCCGCCATGATCCATCAAGACCTCAAGACCCTGAAAGCGGAATGGGATGCCCTCCAGCCGCTCGCCACGGACCATGAGCGGCGGCTCTGGCAAAAGCTGCGGCTGGAATGGAACTACCACTCCAATCACATCGAGGGCAACACGCTGACCTACGGCGATACCCAGCTTCTGCTCTTCCACGACCAGACGCGCGGCATCCACACGCTGCGCGAGTATGAGGAAATGAAGGCGCACGATGTGGGGATCGCCCAAGTCCGCGAGCTGGCCGCGGATGCCACGCGGCAGCTGACGGAGGCGGATATCCGGGATCTCAACCGGATCATCCTGAAGGAGCCGTTTTGGAAGGAAGCCCAGACCGCGGATGGCCAGGCGACCCGCCGCGAAATCATCCCCGGCGAATACAAGAGCGCGCCTAACAGCGTGATCACGAAGACGGGCGAGATCTTCGAGTATGCCTCCCCGCTGGAAGTCCCGGCGAAGATGCATGCCTTGACGACCTGGCTGGCCGCGGTCCTCGCGGAGAAGCAGGAGCCCATCTCGGCGATCCTTGCGAAACTGCATCACGACTTCGTCCTGATCCATCCCTTCGACGATGGGAACGGCCGCGTGGCACGCCTCCTGGTAAACTACGTGCTGCTGCGCCAGGGCTATCCGCCCCTCATCGTGCCGACCGAACGCAAGCCGGACTACCTCGCCGCCCTGCGCTTGGCGGATGCCGGAGATCTGACGGATCTAACAGACTTCCTGGGCCGATGCCTGGAGCGCTCCCTGCAAATGGGCATCCGTGCGGGCAAGGGTGAGAGCGTGGAGGAACCGGGGGACACGGAGAAGGAGATCGCGCTGTTTGTGAGGGAGCAGATGCCACACAAGGAGAAGGTGATCGCTCGATCAGCGGAGGTTGCAGAGAAGATTTACGAATCAGGTCTCAAGAATCTAATCGATACTGTAGTTTGTAAGATGAAGATTTTTGAGCCTCTGTTTACAAAGTTTGAAGTTTTTGCTCTGTCTAGCCGTGGGCAGGGTGAATTAGGGATAGTCTTGAATCTCTCAATTGCAGGTGGATTCCAAGACCCGGAGCTGCAGATCGTTTTCAGCATGGCCGGCTATCGGGGGGAAGCACCTGCCCCTTTCAATCATGAGCCGAGGGCCATTTTCGAGTTTAGTGAATTCAACTACGGATTCGCTTTCGGCGGGGCGACTTTCTTCAAGAAGCGCTACTCCGAATACATCTCCCAGGAAGAGGTCGCCGCGATTGCTGAGAGCGTGCTCAGCCGGACCTTCGCCGAAATTAAAGGGATGGCGAAGATGGAGCAAGACTGAGCTCCCCCCTCCTCCGCGCAGCGCACTTCGATTGATGATTGGAAGATTAGTGATTAGTGATTTCTTCCCTCACACCACCTCCACCAGCACCCCGTCGATCCGCCCGCCCTCCATCGTCTGCACTTCCTTGAAGGCGGGGTTCAGGGACTTGAGGATGGGGACTTGGTTGAAGCTGTTGCCTTCCTCGCCGGGCTTGGCCTTGCGGTAGGCCAGCTCCTTGAGCGTGGCGCCGTGGCCGTCGTTGTAGATGACGATGCTGCCCTTGCGCGGGAAGCCCTTCCCCTGGAAGGGGGCCACGATGATGGTGGCGCCATCCGGGATGCGCGGGGCCATGGATTGGCCGTAGACGCGCAGGGCATAGTGGCCGTCCGGATAGGCGCGGGGCACGCGGATCGGCTGCGGGGCCAGGTCCGCGGCGATGGGCGCACCGGCGGCGATCCCTCCGTGGAGGTCGAGCCAGTGGGTGTCTGCGGACTCGCGGGCAGCGGCGGATTTGTTAGAGGGTAGCCTAGTAGTTGCGGCGGCGGCCATCGGGATCACGGCATCCATCGCCGCCACCTCGTCATCGCAGGTGCGGATGATCCATTCCTCGATCGTGAGGCCGCGGGCCAGTGCCGCGCGGTTGTAGCCGCGGAAGGTGTCCAGATCGACTTCGATGAGGAAGGGCTGGTTAGGCGATTGGGTGATCGGGCGAGTGGGCAATTGAGGAAAAGGCAGCGCCCGGTCATCCGCCATCAGGCGGGCAATGAGCGCGAGCGCGGCGGCGGGGATCTCCTGGTTGGTGGCGGACAGCCAGTTGTCCACGGTGCGCTTGGCCACGCCGCACTGCTGGCCCAGCCAGGCACGGTCGCGGGGGCCGGACCCAGCGCTCGCCGGAGAGTCCTTTAACCAAGCTTTAATTTCCTGCCGGGTCGGATGCATGCCCGAAAGTGCATGATTTTATGCGCTATGCAAACAATCTTCTCGTTTCCATGCATTTTTCTTTTGGCGATGTGCATCTGAACATGTATTGATTCGGGCATGTCCCTTCCGCCCCTTGATGATGGAGATGCGGCATCTGCCCCTCCCGTGCCCGCGGAGCCCGAGCCCGCCGCGATGATCCTGAGACTGCCGCCGATCGCGCTGAACGAGCTGAAGCCGCCGACGAAGGCCTACCTGATGGCCCGCGCGGGGCTCTCCGGACGCACCCCGCGGGAAGCGATCAAGGAGCTGTTAGACCAGGCCGCGGGCCGCGCCGGATTCGCGTCTAACAGCAAGCCACCCCACGCCCGGGAAGGAGGCCCGGCCCCACGATGATCGCGCGTCCGCTGCGCTTCGATCCCGTGCCGGAGGGCGCGGAGGAATTGATCGGCTACGAGCCGCTCACCCGGGAGTTCAATCCGCAGGACCCGGAGCAGGCGCAGGAATTCCTGGCCATCTATCGGGAGGCCCAGAGCTCCGGCCACCGCATCCTCGCCGTGCGCAGCAAGCGCGGGCGGCTCTGCGTCTGGCAAGAGGCCCTGGAGTTCTGGCGCCCACCGGAGCGGGCGGAGCCAGTGAGGCCAGATGAAAGCCACCCTACATGTCCTGCACCCACCCCCTCTTCCCACTGATCACTGCTCACGGATCACCCGGCACTTTGCCTTTCTTCCAACCATCAACCATCAACTCCCAACCATCAACCAGCATGCAACCCATCATCTTCGACATCGAAACCGCCATCGACCGCGAGGCCGTGTATCGCCTCACCCCGCCCTGGAGCCCGGCCACGGGCAAGAAGGAGCACGTCTACTGGAATGAGATCCGGCGCAAGGCCACGCTGAATCCCGCCACCTCCACCATCTGCGCCATCGGCATCCACCTGCCGGGGCGGGAGCCCATCCTGCTCACGGGAGATGAGGCGGAGTTGCTGCGTTCCTTTTGGAATATCTTCAGCACGCCGGAGCACGCGGAGGCCACCTTCGCCTACTGGTCCGGGAACAATGGCGGGGGCTGCTTCGATCCGCGCTTCCTGGTGGTGCGCTCCTGGGTGCGGCGCGTGGCGGTGCCGCGCGCTGCCTATGGCCCGCCGCCCGGCTGGTCGCTCAGCCGCGTGAAGTGGCTGGACCTCGCGCCGCTCTTCCTCATCGGCGCGGAGAGGAACTCCCGCTGCAGCGCGAACAAGGCCGCCAAGACCCTCGGCCTCATCGGCCAGGACCTCGGCTGGGCGATCGTGCGCGACAAGGACACCCTCAAGGTCACCGGCGCCACCTTCCACGAATCTCTAACAGACCCCTGCCCCGCCGCCTGCCAGGAAGCCCTGGACTACCTGCGGAACGACCTGGCAGTGGAGAGGGCAATCGCGGACGTGCTGGTGCCGCAGGCACGAAACTCTAAATCCCAAGCTCCAAATTCCAAGGAAAGGCAGGAAGAGAGAGCCGCCACCTTGGGTGCCGCATCACTGAAGCCTTCCGGCTGTTCATTGGATCTTGGAATTTCGAGTTTGGAATTTCCCGCCAGGGAGGAGGCAACCGTATGAGCGAGGAACACTCGGTCGCGATGAGTGATCGCTCGGTGGCGGAGCTGGCCGGGGAACCGGCGGCGATCCGCCTGACCGGGCAGGTCCCGGAGCTGGGCACGGAGGTGCTCATGGCATGGGATGGCCTGGAATTCGCGGTGACCTACGAGACCCGTAGTATTCCCGCCGCCATCGGTGCCGCCCGGCGCCGCTATCCGGATGCCACCGTGCTGCAGTCCCGGCGCGTGGTGAGCTTCGAACAAGCCTGCCCGAAGCGGGAGGAGGATGATGCACCCTGCCGCGAACGCGAGCGCCAGGCGCTGGCGGAGATCGCCGGGCCGTAAACATGGAGTGCGGTGGCACGACACCGCTTTGGCTTGGTGGGCGCTCTTCTTTCCGGGTGCGTGGCCGTGCGCCGCGTCGGCACCTGAGCGCCCACCGGAGAGCCCACGCCTCGCCAGTCCGTGACCGCATTCCGCGGCGGCACCCACCCGCAGCCAGAGCGGTGTCATGCCACCGCACTCCACATGCCGCACCCGCACACCCACGCCATCTGAAATCTCAAATTTGAAATCTGAAATCTGAAATCCAAAGTTCCCATGACCTTCACCCCTGATCCCAAGCCAGCTACCACCACCAAGCGCCCCTCCTTCCAATTCTACCCCGCAGACTGGCGGAAGGATGCCGCGCTCCAATCCTGCAGCATCGCCGCCCGCGGGCTGTGGCTGGAGCTGCTCTGCATCGCGCACGAGTGCGTGCCCTACGGCCACCTCACCGTGAATGGCAAGCCGATGGCCCGCCCCCAGCTCGCCCGCCTGGCCGGCCTGGGCGAGCGCGAATTCACCAAGCTGTTAGACGAACTTCTCCAAGCCGGCGTGTGCTCTCTAACAGCAGAGGGTGCCATCTTCTCGCGGCGCATGGTGAAGGATGAAGTCCGCCGCGATATGAAGCGCGATGCAGGACTGGAACACGGCCACAAGGGCGCCGAGCATGGAGCGAAGGGTGGACGACCACGCAAAGACCACCCCCGCTCGAATAAGGCAAAAACCCCCTCCACGATTCCAGCAGAACCCCGCCCCGCGACGCGACCGGAACCCCCGGACCCGGTATTTCAGAAACCCCAAAAAACCCTCTCTTCATCTTCTACTTCTTCTTCACCTTCATCTTCGGAAGATCCACCCCTTCGTCCCCTGCCAGGGGAGGAGATCGAGATCGAGGAAACGCTTCCCGAAGGCTGGCAAGAGCTTGGCCGCGATGAACAACGCTACCGCCGCGTGGAGCGCAACGACGCCACCATGCAACGCATCGGCACCTGGTTCGACCGTCCGCCGGACACGCCATGGAGCATCGCCGAGTGCCTGGTCCTGCGCGAACTGCAACCCGCTGCCAACGAACTCCAGCTCATGGAAAACTACTACCTCGCCCGCCTCCCGGAGGGCCGCGACTTCCGCCGCCGCGACCTCTACCGACTCCTCATCCACTGGCCCGAGGAGATGGATCGCGCCCGGGTGTGGAAGGCCGAGGCGTGAGGGAAAATCACCAATCACTAATCTTCCAATCATCAATCGAAGTGTGATGAAGAATGACCTGAACGTGTGCCCCGGCGGACGGCACCATGGAGTGCGGTGGCATGACACCGCTTTGGCTTCAGGGGCGCTCGCTTCTCCAGTTCGCAAGCTCCTCCCGCAGCGTCACCGATGTGCCCACCGGATAGCTCACCTTTCGCCAATCCGTGACCGCACACCGCGGCATCACCACCCCGGATCCAAAGCGGTGTCCTGCCACCGCACTCCACACGCCCCACCCCTGGCGCGGCAGCGCCCCCACTCTTCAACACAGTCCGATTGATGATTGGAAGATTAGTGATTGATGATTTCCACCCACCCCAGCCATGTCCACCCCACCTACCACATCCCTAGTAGCACATCTCCCCCACGCCCCCATGCTGGAAAAGGCGGTCCTCTCCGTCCTCATGCGCCAGCCGCAGCTGCGGGAGGAATACCCCATATCCATCGATGCCGATCTCTTCCACCTCACCCCGCACCGCATCATCCTGCAGGCCCTGTTAGAGGCCGGCGATGGCGACCTCACCCGCCTCGTCTCCCACCTGCACGATTGCGGTGAACTCGACAAATGCGGCGGCCCCGCGGCCATCACGGAGATCTACACCTACGCCGCCAATGCCGCGCACTTCGAGGCCCACCTGGAAGTCCTGCGCGATCGCCATGCGCGCCGGCTCGCCATCCGCGCTTGCCAGGCCGCGGAGCAGGCCGCGCACGATGTCGCCGGCGAGGCGGGCAGTGTCGACTACCTCGATGCCCTCGGCGCGCCCGTCAGCGCCGTCTTCGATGCCGTGGCCGCCGCCGCCCCGCCGAAGGATACCAAGGCCCTGGCCCGCGAGTTCCTGGAAAGCTTCGAGCGCAAGGTCGCCGGCGTGGAGGCACCCATCGGCCTGCTCACCGGCATCCGCGAGATCGATGATCGCCTGCGCGGCCTGCAAGCACAGCACATGGGCATCATCTCCGCGCGGCCCGGCGGCGGGAAATCGACCCTCGCCACGCAGATCGCCGCCCACCTCGCCGCGGAGGGCAGCGGCGTCCTCTACCTCATGTTAGAGCGTACCGAGCAGAGCGCCTTCCAGCGCGCCGTCATCCAGCACGCCGGCATCCACCACCGCGCCGTCACGGATCCCGCCGGCCACGCGCGCGACCAGGGCAAGGGCCACACCCGCCCGGATGCCCGCACGCTCACCGCCATCCGCGAATCCATCCACACCCTCGTCCAAGCGAACCTGCACATCCGCAAGCCGCCGAACCGCCATCTAACAACCCAGTGCGCGGAGATCCGCCGCTACCACCGCCTGCACGGCATCCGCGTCGTCATCCTCGATCAGATCGGCCTGGTCCGCAGCGACCGCCTCCGCCAGGACCGCGAGGAAGCCGAGCTCCGCCGCATCTCCAACACCCTGCAAGAACTCTGCCACGAACTCCGCCTCACCCTCATCGTCCTCAGCCAGGTGAATGAGGACGGAGACACCAAGGGCGCCCGGGCCATCGAAGAAGACGCGGACTGGTGGCTCTCCATCATCCAGGAGCGGGACCGGAAGAAAGCGAACTACGGCGAGCACCAGCACATCCTCATCGCGAAGGATAGCCACCACGGGACCACGGGGGAGAGGTTGCCGCTGGTGTTAGATCACGGCACGCTGCGGTTTGTCTATGGCGTGCCGAAGCGGGATGCGGAGGAGCAAAGAGGAAGGTTTGGCTAAGATCGGGGTGACAAGAACCAGAAGAGTGGATGCCGATTCACCAGAATGTCCTCTTTCTAATAGTTCGATTGGTTTGCTTGAACGCCTCCCAAGCCTCGATGTGCCTCCGCAGGGCGGGATGTGCTCGTCCTCTTTCGATAAGTTTGTTTCGCTTCAACGAGTCGAAGGGAATAGGATTTGCTCCGAGGCAATCTTGCCAAATAAGGGCAAGAGGAGACTCCGGCACGCATCCGGAGCCACTCAAGTCCCACTCCCCGACATAAACCTCTACTTCGCTCGAATTTCGAAAATGCGCCGACGACCCTCGAGTAACCAGCTGCGCTAGACCATTTGACACTACCTGTGAATTCTCAAGCTCAGGAGAGGAATTCTCATGCTCAAACTGCTGAAGCCCCACGGCTCCTACGGAGTGCTCAACCCTCTTCATTGAGCGATGTCTTACATTCAATTCTCCCCACCCCAGGAGAATAAGACGGAAGCGACAGCCCGGGGCGAGGTATCCCGGAAGCGGGGCCTCCAAACACTTAACTACTTTATCCAAAGACGCATGGCTAGGCAGGTTGAGGCTCCACGACTTCATTTGGCAATTAAGAAGAGATTCATCTTCAAGGAATTCCGGAAAATCCGACATCATCCGCAAAGACCTCCCTCTTTCAACAAAACCGAAGAAAAGGAGGCTGCGCGCTTCCACCAGCGACGACAACCAAGGATCCCAAGGAACAAAGGCCGCCTGAGAAGCACACCATCCACAATCCTGCGCGAAGGATGGCAGCTCTCTAGAGTGACCAGCGGGATTATTAGCTATCGCAAGCGGGAACAAATCATCTGCTCCTCTCGCGGCCCTACAGCTAGCCGGACCGTTGATTAGAGAATATGCGATCAACGAATGTAGCACATCACCAAGCAAGTCCCTCTCAAGAGGCTGACTCCAAAAAGAAAGTGCATAGCGCTGAACGGTCAAAGGGAGGGCTGCTCGCGAGTCCATCACAGCGACATTTGGAGTTCGCAGACCATTCCTCTCAAGCCTGTCGCTACTTAGAGAAGCTCTTAAGGAAGCGTCTCGGATGACTATTCCATTGCAGCTCAAGGAGTGTGCGTCGTCAAAGGTCCAGTGAACCGAGTCTAGGCCCTGAGTTTCAACTGAAAACCATTCCGGCTCAGCGGGTGCGGGAGCGAATCGATACTGCGGATGTATCACTTTCAATCGATTCTCAGGCCCTACACGCCGGACGACATGGGGCAGTGAGTGGACAAACCAATCGGTTTTGAATTCAAGCTCGATATGCCCCCTAACAATCTCTTCCGAGAAGGCGTCTCGCACTTTCTCGCTCAGCTCGACCTCAATCCGGGTGCCAATCGCCAAGCCCGGGCTTCTTTTGATCTCGATCTGCTGGCTATCTTCGCGAGCCTCGAGTTCATATCCATCATCGCCGCCTGCATGACGAGTCCACACCCGCAGGGAAGGCCCGAGAAGAAATGCAGCGAAGACCCCGACCCCGAAGCGTCCGGACCTCTGGACACGAGGGATGCCATCTTCTCCCACGTATTCCTTCGACCACTCGCCGCTCTGGCGGAAGCTGGCACCGGCTCGCAGGAAGTAATCCCGCAAGATTTCCGGAGTCATCCCGATGCCGCGGTCTTGGATCCGGAGCAACCATGTGCCATCGCCCCGGACGATGAAGTCGATGAGGACATCGGCTTCCTCGTCCAAGTCCGGCAGGTCTAGTAGTTCGGGCTTCTTCCCATGATTCTCACACCAAGCGTTGAGCTCGCGAACGGCATCCACGGAATTCTGCATCAGCTCGCGGACACCGACTCCCGGGTGGAAGCCGTAGAGCGGCTCGACAAGTAAGGAGAGCAAGTTCGGATCGGAGGAGAAGCCGGTGCGCTCCGGAACGTAATCCAGTTGCTTGCGGAAATGCGGATCGTGCAGGTTCGATTCGATATGGCGGATCTTAAGCTGGAGGCATTCCAGGTCCCGATGGCCGCCGTATTCCTGGCCGAGCACGGCGGTGGAGTGATCCATCTCCTGCTGCACGCCCTTCAGAAGTTCCTCCAACTGCAGGAAGGTCTCCCACTTCACATGGCGATCGACCCGGGCAAAGCGGGCTGCGGGATTCTTGCATTTCTCCAGGGCCCGCACCGCCAGATGCTTGTTCCATTCTTGGATTGAGATCGGGCTCTGCGGATCCTTGAGCTGGAGCAGCACGGCGGGCGTGCGGCTCTTGTCGAGCTGCAGATAGTCGCCCACGCGGAGCAGGGCCATGGCATAGAGGGCGGCGCAGTTCATGGGCCGCGGGCTGTTGTCGCCATAGCAGTGGACCAGCGCGGCAAGTGCGGTGCGCAGCGACATTCCATGGGAGCGCGCGACGATGCCGATCAAGTCCGCCTGGTCGTGGAGTTCGTGGTGACCACTACCAAGCGCCGGGAATTGATGGACCCCGCTTCCAGGGGCCAGACCGGGGAAGCCGTAGATCGCAATCTCATGCGCTAGGCGCGGATGGTGACGGCGGATGAATTCACCGACGATCAGGCGCAGGTTCTTCGACCAATCGCCCGCGGGTTGGCGGAGCTTGTCGAGCTTCAGGTCCCCGTCGTGGGACCAACTCTCCTCGGACGCGCTCCGTTCGCCGAGGATCTGCACCAGCTTGCGGTCGCTGAAGCGCTTGACCTCGCGGAGGTAGTCGTCCCAGAGCTCCGGCCAGGGGCGGTCGGCGTGATGGCCTTCGTGATCCTGGTCGAACCAGGGCAGCGGTTGGAACCGCGTGCCGGGGGCGACCAACTCGCGGAAGCCCGCCTCCGTGAGATGCATGGCGAGGTCATGCAGGAGGGTGCCACCGATGATCACCGCGGCATCGGCATCCGTGAGCAGCTTCTTGGTCCAGACTTCATCCGGCACGAGATCCTCCTGGGTGCTGAGGACATCGGTGATGTGGCGGGCGCCGTGGTCGGTGTAGTCGGGGAAGAAGGTCAGATTCGAGCCCTGCAGGCATTCACCGACCCGGTTCGCGAAGGCGCGGATGCGAGGCTGGAGCGGACTGCCTTTCAGGAGTGCTTCGAGCTGCGGGGGAAATTCAATCTCGGTCATGGGAAGGGAGATAACAGGCGGGGGTGGGCCTTCGCTTGCGCTCCCTAGCAGAATGACAGGGGGAGGTCCATCCACAGTTCGCGCATATGATCCTTGGACTTGCCGCGGCGGGCGTCTTGTGGAGTGCGGTGGCTCGACACCGCTTTGGCTTTGGGGGCGCTTGGACTCCCCGGATTCGTGGCCGTTTGCCGCAGCGTGGCCGGAGCGCCCGCCGGACAGCGTATTCACCGCCAATCCGTGACCGCTCACCGAAGCATCACCAACCCGAAGTCAAAGCGGTGTCGTGCCACCGCACTCCAAAGGACCTGCCACCGCTTCGCCGCTTCTGACCCATGTCACTCCTGTTAGACCGCACCCCGTCGCGCCTCCGCACTACCATCCCCAGCACCGCGCTGCTGCCTGCGCATGGCCCGGCGCGATTGCCACCAGACGAGCGCGAGCCAGAGCGGCAGGCAGGGTGCGAGCACCAGCCACAGCGGGATGATGCGGATGACCGAGTGGATCAGGTGGATGTCATAGACGGGCTTGAGGTGCTTCTTCTTCGTGGCGGGCGGGAACCACGGCCCAGGGGATGGCTCACCGGGACGGCGCCGCCATTCTCCCCAGGGGCCGTCCGGCGTCATGAGGTGCACATACTCCCCTTCGTGGCCGGGATTCGTGGTCACCCAGTAGCGTTCGATCCCGATGCAACCCTTGCGGAGCGTAATGCGGAAGCAGTGCTCGTTGTCCCGGGTACGGGTATAGCTGCTATCGTAGCGCAGCGAATCCGCCCAGGCCCAGAGCAGGATCACCACGGGCAGCAGCCCGAGCCAGAAGCAGGACAGGTGGCGGAGCGGAATGCGTTGCGGTTTTAGTTTCGGTTCCGGTTTCATGGCGCTGCTCCGGATGCGGGCTCGCCGCTGGCAAGATGGCGCTTGATTCTACGATGCCTGCCGTAGATCAGCGCCAGCCAGAGGACCAGCACCGCGGCCAGCACGCACCAGTAGGGGATGAAGATCATCCACGCATGCCGCCCGAAGGTCGGGAGGTAAAAGGTGTTGTAGAAGTCCGCCACGATCGGGTCCGGAGACTTGCAGCCCAGCCTTTCCGCGAGCCTGCGCGTGCCGGCAAGATACGCCACCTCCGCCTCCGGGATCTCCTCCCCGGGCGAGTGGGCGAAGCCGGGGCGCGCCAGGCGCGGGCGGGCCTTGCGGCTGCCAAACTGCCAGGGCAAGTCGGTAGACACTCCGCCCTTCCATCCGAATTCGGAACTCGGACAATGGAAGAATTCCAGTCCGCTGTCCTCGCTGAAGATGATATTGTGGCCGGCGCGCTGATGGACCCAGCGCCACGAGGAATCCCACCAGGCCCAGCAGATGAAGGCGATGACGAGCAGACCGCCCCAAAAGGTGAGGGAGCGGAGCATACGGGGCGGATGCATGGCGGGCATGAAGTGCCAAGCCGCTGGCGCGGAAGTGCCAAATTCTAAGTTCCAAGGTCCAAAGTGAAAGCAGGAATGGCGGATGGCGGATGCTGGATATGCCTCCGCTGATGGATCTGAAATCTCAAATTTGAAATCTGAGATCTGAGATCCCTTTCTCCCCTCCCCCTGGCCACTGGCGATTGCTCGGGCAGTGCTGCGGTTTCTGGTTTCGAGTTTCGGGGATCTTGGGGTGGAGCCGCATCGCTCGTTAGCTTGGGTGAGGATGGTTTGGTGATTGGGTGGATCTATTGACTCGCTCACGGCAGCGGGCTGCCTGCCGGAAAGCGGTAGCAGGCTCTGGCCGTTACCCACATCTTGCGCTTCATGAATGGTCCCGGAAGTGCTTGGCGAACGGACGCCTCTACTGCTGGGAGCGCGGAGCCACTGGCCCGCAGAACGGTTGCCAACTGCAGTCAGCGGAAAGGGTCTGCAGGATCGCCACGGCAGAATGCTTCGGAGCCTCATATGATGCCACACCGTCGGGACCGTTCTGCGGGCCAGTGGCTCCGCGCTCCCAGGGGTAGAGCCGCCCTCTGCGATTGGGCATGGAAAGATCTGGGTAACGGGCAGAGCAGGCTACCGCACTCCAGGGCGGCTGCGCCGCGGGGCTATCGGGCGGCGGCTCTTGGTGAAGTGGACATCGCTCGCTGGCTTGGGTGGGGATGGTTTGGTGATCGGGTGGATCCACTGGCTCGCTCACGGCAACAGGGTTGCACGCAGTCCAAGGCGGCTACGCCGCGGAACAGCCGCCTTTCCTCTTCCTGCCTTTCCTTGGCACTTGGAACTTGGAATTTGGCACTTCCGCGCCAGCGGCTTGGCACTTGGCACTTTTTCAATACTTGGCACTTCAAGCCCGCCGCACCCTACCGCCTACTCCTCCTTCTCACTCCCCGCCTTCTCCCGCTCCCTCTGGATCCTCCCCGCCAGCTCCCGGTCGCTGATCGCGGCGAGGAACTCGGGCAGGCTCTTGTCGTCCCGGCTCATGTGGGAGGCGATGGCTCCCAGGAAGACATCCCGCTCGCGGCCGGCGGGGAGCTGGGACAGATTCTCTAACACCACAGGCCCCTCGTAGCTGCCGATGCTCGCGCCCAGCGCTTCCAGCACGGCCTCGCGCAGCGCGGGGCGGGTCAGCGCGGCGCCGGCGGTGAACATTTCCAGCACCGGCCTGCGCTCCCCGGGGAAGAAGCGCTCACGGCCGAGCATGTCCAGCACGCTCTCCAGGCGCTGCGGGGTGAGGCCAGCCAGGAGCTGCTGCTCATCCATCTTCTCTAACAGCTCGATGCCGGACGGATTGGCACAGCGGTCCTTGGACTCCGCCAGCTTGTCGATCGCCGCGGGGCGGGCATCCGCCGGCATCGCGGCCACGCCGCGCAGCGCATCCGCCACCGGCAGGTGCGCCAGCTCGCGGTCCACCCAGTGCTCCGCGATGAGCTTGCGCAGCCGCGGATCGCTCTCCGCGGCCAGCAGCTTCTCCGCCGTGGCACCGGGGATCTTCACCACGCGCCGCGCATAGTCATCCACCATGCGCTTGTAGCTCCACGCTTCCTTCGCGCGCCCGCTGTCCAGGAAGCTGCGGATCTGCGCGAGCTGGGCGGCGCTGGTCTTGCTGCTGTAGCACAGCTCCTTCACGAAGTCATCCATGCCAGCCAGGGAGGCCTGCGGCAGCCGCTCGATCACCAGGTCCGCCTGGCCGTCATCCATCACCGCATCCAGCCAGTCTTCCTGCACCTCTGCCGTGAGCGAGCCGTAGCGCCGCGCATCCAGCCATGAGGCCACCTCGCGCGATTGCCGGGTCATCACCTCCTTCAGTTCATCGGCCAATTCCCCGCGCAGGGACTCCAGGCGCCTGTTATCCAGCGGGCCGTAGAGCTGGTCGAAGGCGGAGCGCGGGTCGCGGCGCAGCCACTCGCGGAAGAGCTCGCGCCGGGCTGTTAGAAAGTCCTCCTGCGATAGCTCCGCCAGCGGCGTTTCCTCCAGCTCCCGCAGGCGGCGCATGAAGCCCGTGGCCACATCCTCCCCGCGCGCAAGACCATTGCCACTGCCACGCTCGCGCGACTTGCCCGCTGCGGAGACCGCTTCCACCCCGTCTCTGTTAGACGAGCCCGCCCGGCTGCGCGCGATGATGAAGAGCAAGCCGTGCGTGAACAACAGCAAGAGCAGCAGCAAGGGCAAGAGCCCGTGGCGACCACGAGCTTGATGATGATGACTACCCTGCTTCATCGCCTCTCCTCCTTTCCCTCTTCCTCCTCATCATCACCTGCTGCCTGCGGGTCATCGATCTTGGCATCCTTCGCATCGTCCTGCCGGTCGCCTTCCCATCTCTTCTTCCAGTAGGCCTGTTGCGAGTCGCGCGCCGCGAGCATGAGCTGGTGCATCAGCGGCCGCGTATCCAGCCCTTCCTTCTCATCCTCCGCCTCGATGCGCTGCGCCGCGGCCAGATAGCCGTCCGGATCCTTATCGAACCATTCCCGGAATTGTGCTGTGATCGAATCGCGCTCCCTCTCCCCCAGCTCCGTGCCCGCGGGCAGCTCCGCGATCACGCCCTCGATCTGCTCGGGCTTCAGGTAGCCCGAGTAGCCCAAGCAATCCGCCAGCTGCTTCCGCCACTGCTCCTGCGTGCCGGACTCCCGCAGCCAGCGCAGCATCTCCAGCGGTGCCTTATGGGAAAGATAACCCGCCAGGCGCTCGCGGATCTCCGCCGCGCCCTCCGGCGTATTGGCCACCGGCCATGTCGCGGCGATGAGCGCGATCGACTCTTCCGGCGCCAGGCGCCCGGAGGTGATGGAGGACTCCAGTTCCTCGAAGTCCGGCACCCAATCGTTCATCGCGGGCAGGCCAATCTCCTGGTTGGATTCATGCTCTTCCTCCTGGCTCCGCTCCTCCTTTTCCTTCTCCTTCTCCCGGTCGAACTCGCGCTTCTGCTCCACCGCCTGCTCGAACTTCGCGAGAAGCTCGGCGGAGAAACCCGCGGCGCGGATCTCATCTAACAAGTCCTGCACCTGCGGGCCATCACGGTCCAGCACGTTGCTCAGGAAGCTGTAGCACTCCTTCTCGCCCAGCATGGCGCGCACGGCGGCCACATGCCCCTTCAGGCTCTGCTCTTCCTCGCCGGAAAAGATCGCGTCGATCATGCGCAACCGCTCGCCGGGATCCGGCACGGCGGCGGCCACGGCCAGGGCCTGCGCCGGCTCGCGCTCACCGGCCAGCTCCTTCGCCGCATCCAGCAGCAGGGACTTCGCCAGCGGGAAGCGCTTGTAGAGATCGCCCAGCTGCCGGCACTCGCCCGCATCCAGCCAATGCGCCAGCTCCGTGGTGAAGGCCTTCATGTAGGTATCCCGGTCTGTTAGACCGGCCCACTCCACCGCCGCCGCGGGATCCCGCTCCAGCCACATGCCGAAGGCGGCGATGGCCTGCATGTCGATCTCCTCCCCCCGCTTGCGACTGGCGATCGCCTTCGCCAGGTAGTCGCGCAGGTCCGTGCCCGGCGGGATCTTGGCCCGCGCCTCGGCCAGCCGTTCCGCATAGGGCCGGTCTTCCTCCTGCTGCTCGGCATCGGCCTTCGCCTCCAGTGCCGCATCGCGCTCCCGGCCGCGGCGCAGGAGCTCCGCGGTGGACCACGGCGCGGGGCCAGCGGCAGCAGGGCCCGTGGATCTGTTAGACGATGTGGCGGGCCCCTCCGGGAAAGCCGAGCCCAGCCACCACGCCGCGCCATGGCTCAGCACCAGCACGAGCGTGACAGAGCCCAGGCAGACCGATCCGCGCCGCATGGGAGCAGATGAAGCAGGAGCCGCGGGGAAAGGCGAGAAAACAGGGAGAAAACATCGAACATCGAAGTGAAGAAGCATGCCCGCGGCGCAGCCGCCCTCCGGGCGGGGTTGCCGGTGAGAGCCTGGCGGACGGGAGGCCGCCGCCACGAGAAATGTCGCTCGGGAGAGCGACACTCCGGTGGCGTCCCGGTGAAAGGGGGCATCGCTCGTCGGCTTGGGTGGGGAGGGTTTGGTGATCGGGTGGACGCACTGGCTCGCTCACGGCAACAGGGTTGCCTGCCGAAAGCGGCAACAGGGTTGCGCGCAGTCCAGGGCGGCTGCGCCGCGGAAATCGCAAGGGGTGACAGATCCGGGACCCCGACTTGCGCCCGTGTCCAGGGATGAGGTCCACCTGCTACGGTGCGTGCCGTAGGTGAGTGAGATGAAGAAGAAGCCCAAACCAGAGCCAAAGCCCAAGCAGAAGCAAAAGCCCAAAGCGAAGCCGGCACCGGCAACCAGGGCAAAGTCTCCGCAGCTCACACTGCGGCAGGAGAAGTATGCGCAGCTGGTGGCGGGCGGTATGCTGGTGAAGGAAGCGGTGCGCCAGGCGGGCTATGCCCCGAGCAGCCTGCGCGGCATGCAACGCAACCTGGCGGTGCGGGAAAAGATCGCTGCCCTGCGCGGGAAGGTGGAGGCCCGCGGAGACGAACTTGCCCTGCTCACCATCGAGCGGAAGCGGCGCTTCCTCGCGGAGCTGGTGCTCACGCCCTTGGGCGGCGCGGTGAAAGTGGCGGACCAGCTGCGCGCGATCGAGCTGGACTCGAAGCTGGCGAATCACTTCTCCACCGAGCAGCCGCCGGATCCAGACGCAGCTGCCCGCGATGCGGCGGAGAACATCCGCAGCATCTCCGAGCGGGTGCGGCAGATCCTGCCGGTGATCAGCGGCGGCGGATTGAGGGTGGGCGGGTGATTTTCCCGCGGCGCAGCGGCCTTGGGCTGCGTGCAATCCTGCTGCCGTGAATGAGCTGTAGGTAAACCCGATCACCAAACGATCCCTGCCCGAGCCGGCCTGAGATCTCCACCTCACCAAAAGGTGTCGCCCAGATGAACGCCGCGCAGCGGCCTTGGACTGCGTGCAACCCTGTTGCCGCTTTCGGCAGGCAACCCTGTTGCCGTGAATGAGCCTTTGGTTCCCCCGATCACCCAACACTGCACCCCACGGCCAACGTGCGGTGCTGATCCCGTCGAAAAGTCCACGGTATGGAAGGCTGTTTGTTATAGGATGCGGCGGGGCTTCACCATGCCATGGACTTCGTGGCCGGCTCCCCGGGCTGTTAGGGCTCTGGGGTGGGTCAGCATCGCACGCCGACTTGGGTGGGAATTGTTTGGTGGTCGGGTTTACCTATGGCTTGCTCACGGCAACAGGGTTGCCTGCCGAAAGCGGCAACAGGGTTGCGCGCAGTCCAAGGCGGCTGCGCCGCGGGCCTTCATGCGTGGACTTTCCGGTGGATTGATATCGCAGGTCAGCCGTCGGGTGCAGGGAAGGGTGATCGGGTGGATCCGCTGGCTCGCTCACGGCAACAGGGTTGCCTGCCGAAAGCGGCAACAGGGTTGCACGCAGTCCAAGGCGGCTGCGCCGCGGGCCTTCATGCGTGGACTTTCCGGTGGATTAACATCGCAGGTCAGCCGTTGGGTGCAGGAAAGGGTGATCGGGTGGATTGAGGGCTCGCTCACGGCAACAGGGTTGCACGCAGTCCAAGGCGGCTGCGCCACGGTTATGGGGTGTGGGTTGAGTTGCGCCCGTGGTGGTGAGGGCTTGCGCCGCTTACGGTGGGTGGATGATTTCTACGGATCGTGATGAGTTCGCGGCGCAGCTGGCGGGGATGAGTGCGAAGGAGCTGGTGGGCATGGCGCGGAATTCGCCGGCGGCGCACTTCGGGAGTTGCGTGACGATCAGGGACCGGAGCAACCGGACGCTGGTGAATCCGCTGCCGAATGTGCTGCAGCTGCGGATGAGCGCGGCGTATGAGACGCTGCTGGGGCGCGGTGTGGGGAAGATCCGGCTGATCGTGGTGAAGCCGCGGCAGGTGGGGTGCAGCACCTTCGCGCAGCACATGGTGTATCACTTCGGGCGGCAGCGGGCGGTGGAGGGAATCGTGATCTCGGATGTGAAGGAGCATTCGGAGGAGCTGCTGCAGAAGCTGAAGAGCTATGGCCACACGGATCGCTTCCCCTGGGGGCAGCGGATGACGGTGGGGACGAAGCGGACGGCGACGTGGGATCACGGGACGAACTGGACGGTGGACAGTGCGGAGAATCCGGATGCAGGGGTGGGCGGGACACGGCAGGCGGCGCACTTCTCGGAGGTGGCGAAGTGGCCGAGCACGACGGTGAAGAATGCGGAGAAGACGATGGCGGCGGTGCTGCCATCGCTGAATGGGGATCCATCGCTGGCGATCGCGGAGAGTACGCCGGAGGGCGCCTTCGGGTGGTTCTTTGAGACTTACGCGGCGGCGCTGAAGTTGGAGGAGATGTTGGGTCTGTTAGACGCGGGGGCGGCGCCGGAGGAGGTGTGGGTGAAGGTATTCGCGGCGTGGTGGGAGTTCCCGGAGCACCGGCGCGGGAAGGCGGTGAGCGAGGGTGAGGTGGCGCGGCTGAAGGACTCTCTAACAGCGCGGGAGGAGCAGGGAATCGCGCGCTACGGGTGGGACTGGGAGCAGGTGGCGTGGCGGCGGGATACGATCGACGCGAAGTGCAATGGGAGCGAGAAGTTGTTCGACTGCTACTATCCGGAGGATGATGTGTCGTGCTGGGCGGCGAGTGGTTCGCCGCGCTTCGAGATGGGGGTGCTGATGGATATGGATGCGCGGGCGCGGCAGGCGCTGCCGGAGACGGGCTGGCTGCTGAAGCAGGAGACGGGTGAGGTGTCCTTCAGCGCGGAGCGGGACGGGCGCGGGGAGGTGCAGGTGTGGGAGCGGCCGCGGGAGGGGATGCGCTATGTGATCGCGTGCGATCCGGCGACGGGTGAGAGCCAGACGATCGGGGCGGATCCGGACCGGACCTCGATCCAGGTGTGGCGGGCGCGCTACTATGATGTGGCGCTGGAGCGGGCGCTGCCGGCGCGGCTGGTGGCGCGGGTGCGCTCGCCCTTCACGGGGGATGATGATGTGGCGGCGGGGCATGTGGCGCGCCTCAGCCAGTGGTACGGGCATGCGCTGGTGGCGCTGGAGGTGAACCAGGGCCTGCAAGTACTACGTTTACTGAAGGACGCGGGGGTGCCGCTCTACAAGCGGGTGGTGGAGAGCGCGCGGACGAAGAGCCGGGAGGAGCAGTACGGCTTCAAGCTGACGGACGGGGACCAGCGGCGGATGGTGATCGAGGGACTGGCAGCGGCGATCCGGAACCGGGAGGTGGAGGTGCCGTGCCGTGACTGGGTGCACGAGGCGATGGTCTTCATCACGAAGGCGAACGGGCGGAGCGAGGCAGCGCCGGGTGAGCACGATGATGATGTGATGGCAGCGGCGATGGCGTGGGAGGTTCTGCCGAGTGCCGGGGAGTTTTGTTTGCGGAGGGTGCGGAAGGCGGAGCCGGGGGATCGAGGGGAGATGGGGTGGCATTCCGTTTAAGAAGAAGAACGAACCGCGGAGGCGCAGAGGTCGCAGAGAGGAGATGACAGGTGCCGAGTGATCCGTGATCAGTGATCCGTGGGGAGGCGTGGGGGTGCGGTTACTGGATCGCTTTGGGGGCGGCCGATGAGGTTGGGGGACGGTTTTGATTGAACCGCGAAAGGGCGCGAAAAAGACGCGAAATTTGAACAGCCGGGGAGGCGGGGGGATGAGAGGAGCGGGGGGGATTTGAATTTCAGATTTGAGATTTGAGATTTCAGATTTGAGAGGAAGACGGGCGGACGAGAGTCTGCTGCGAAGAGAAACGTCGCACGGGAGGGCGGCACTCCGTTCCAATTGTGGGGCGGGTTCCCACTGGCGCGGGGATGACGTGAGGTGCGAGGATGCCGGGTGCCATGAGTTCGGTAGCGGAGACATTGTCGCGGAAGCCTTGCAGCCATTGCGGGGGCAGTGAGTTTTATGTGAAGGAGGCCAGGTTCGCCGGGCATGCGAAGCAGTTGCTGCCGCTGGACTCTTGGTTCGGGTATGCGGAAGGTTGGTCGCGGATCTGCGGTGGCTGCGGGCTGGTGCAGTGGTTCGTGACGCAAGAATGTGTGGAGACGCTGAAGAAGGAGGCGGTGCGGGAGCTGTGAGGACGAGGCGATGGGTGGAAGAGCGGCACTCCGGTGCTGGACTGGCTGCTGGAAAGCAGCTAGTCCTTGGAAATGTCGCCCGGAGAGCGGCACTCCATTGCGATGCCTGACTGGACTAGCATTCCGATGATCGTGATCATCGTCCTGGCGGTGGTGGTGGTGGTGCCGCTGGTGGATGGGGTGTGGGCAGGGTGGGCCCTGACCCGGGAGTTGGGGCGCTTGATCCGCGGGAAGCGGCGGGGATCGAAGCGGGTGGAGTGGCCGCAGGAGTTGCGGGTGGCGGCGGCGAATGGTTTGGTGGGGACCGGGTCGGAGTTGGTGGTGGGCCAAGCAGCGGAGTGGGAGGATGGGCGGGTGAAGCGTTATCCGATCGCGATGGCAGCTTGCGGGGAGAAGGCAGGGACGGTGTTGCGGGTGGTGGGGATGGATAAGGAGAAGATGGAGGTGGTGCGGGTGGAAGGCAGGAGTGCCGAGTGATCAGTGATCAGTGAGCAGTGGAAGGCAGCAAGAGGCTCAGGATTCCAGGAGGCTGTTCCTTGGCACTTGGAACTTAGGATTTGGAACTTCCGCGCTAGCGGCTTGGCACTTGGCACTTTTTCCCTACTTGGAACTTTTGCCGGGCTTCGGGTGAGTTGCGCCCGTTACGGAAGGGGGCCGGAATGATGGATGCTCCGGGGGTATGGCAGGCATCGGGCGTCCCTATCCGGGTGAGGAAGAAGAGGAGAAGAAGAAGCTGCAACCGCAACGGCAACCGCAGGCGCAGGGCCGGCCGGTGGCGGGGCCTTCTTACGGGGGTTCTAGTACATCGGCGGGGGTAGATCCGCAGGGGCAGCGGCTGGCGGAGCTGGAGCAGAAGCAGAAGGAGGCGGCAGCGCGGAAGGCGGAGCTAGCGGGGCAACAGGAGGCGACGCTGCAGAAGCGGCAGGCGGAGGTGGAGGCGGCGGGGAAGGCGCTGGAGGATTGGCAGAAGCAGGACAGCCAGTGGTATGTGAAGGGGAGCAAGGATTACCCGATCTACGAGCGCTGGGATGAGCATGGGAATGTGCTGGCGCCACCGACGCATGAGGAGGTGGAGGCGCACCAGCAGGCGGGAGTGGAGGCGCGGCGCCGGGATGAGGAGGCGCGGCGGGTGCATGCGCAGGGGCTGCCGGAGGATGAGGCGCTGAAGCAGAAGATCGCGACGGTGGGCGAGGCGCATGCGGAGCTGGGGGCGCGGGCGGAGCAGCTGCGCCAGGGGCTGCCGGAGACGGGGGTGAAGGACAGGCAATCCGGTGAAGTGCAGGCGACGCCGCCGAAGCAACTGCCGGCAGCAGCGCCGCAGGAGGATACGCGGCCAGGGGCCTGGCGGGCGATGACGGTGACAGGGCGGGCGCAGGCCCAGCCGGTGGGAGGCACTGCCGGAGCGCACCGGGATGAGATGGAGCGGCAGATCGCGCAACAGGAGGAGGAGCAGCGGCAGAGGGCGGAGACGCGGCAGGCGCAGGATCCGCACGATGAGCGCAGGCGGAAGCAGCAGCAGAAGGAGATGGCAGATTTCGAGGATACGCTGCGCGATCCCTATCCGTGGGTGGCCTACAAAAAGGGGGAGCAATACGCGACTTCCCCGGAGGCGGTGGCGCCCTTCCTGCTGGACCGCTATCTGGAGATCCGGGATGGCGGCAAGGGCTCCGACAAGGCGGCGCGGGCGGCGCGGCGCGATGAGCTGGTGCGCTCGATGGGCTTGCAGCCGGGCGATGAGCGCGGGGCGGTGGACCGCATCCGGGAGAGCATGGGCGGGCGCAGGCAGCAGGAGCGGCTAACATCGAGCGCGGGCAGCGCGGCGATGCTCAACCGGGTGCTGCTGGCGGCGGGGGTGACGCAACGGCCGAAGGACTACGAGGACTGGAAGCACGCGAACGACAAGCGCGGCACCTTCAAGCAGGATGCGGAGGCGAGTTACTACTATGCATGGCGTAGCACAGGAGCGGAGATGGAGAAGCGGCTGCAGCCGATCGCGGCCAAGCTGGAAGGCGCGTATGAGGCGATGAAGCAGGGCGACCTGGCGCTGGGCCGCTTCTACGATGAGGTGGCACCGGAGGACCGGGCGCTGTTCCTGACCTCCCTGCGGATGGTGGCAGAGCAGATGCCGGCGCAGGGGAGCACCACGGTGTGGGAGCAGGTGAAGAAATCGAACGAGCGCTTCTGGCGGGATGCGGGTTCATCGATGCAGGATTTCTGGGAGAAGCCGTGGGATAGCGCGGCACCGGAAGCTCCGCCGGACATCCATGGCAAGGGATGGCTGGGCCGGATGTGGCGGGATCATGATGTGGCGCAGTACAAGAAGGATTCCCGGGAGTGGGAGGCGGACCAGCTGAAGCGCATGGAGATCGATGAGCGGAGGCATTTCCGCGAGGACATCAATCACATCAATGACCAGGTCTTCGATCCGATCCGGGTGCTGCACAAGGACGGTTGGTGGGCGGGGATGCTGGAGCAGGCGGCCTATCAGGCGCCGGGGGCGCTGGCGACGATCGGCATGGCGGCGCTGCCAGGGGGCTGGGCGCCGCTGGCGATCAAGGGGCGGGATGACACGCGGCGGGACCTGCGGCGCTATCTGTTAGACAATCATGTGGAGGAGGGCCGGGCGAACGAGATGGCGGATACCTTCTCGCTGGCTCTAACGGTGCCGATGGTGGCGCTGGACCGGCTGCAGGCGGGCGGGATGATGCGCAAGATGCCTTTCTTCGAGGAGGCGATGAAGAAGGCCTCCGGGAAGATCGCGAACGGGGCGCTGCGCTTCGCGACGGAGACGACACTGCGGGGCGGGGAGATGGCCGCCAGCAACATGCTGCAGGAGCCGCTGCCAGAGCTGGCGAAGGAGGCGATGCATGCGCTGGAGAAGGATGTGCCGGGAGCGGATTGGGGGCAGTTCTTCAGCGGCTACTGGACGCGCCAGGCGAGCACGATGGCGGTGATGCTGCCGCTGACGGAAGCGGGTCGCGCGGAGTTCGTGAAGGAGCATCCGGAGGCGGGGCGTTTGTTAGATCATCGCGATGAGGTGAAGGGCCAGCGGGCGCGGCATTTGGACGGGGAGATCGATACGGCGGTGGCGCGCTTCCGGGAAGAGCATCCCGGGGTGGAAGTGGTGGTTCATCCGGCGGCGCGGATGGAGGGGCATTTCCGGGAGGAGCGCACGCACTTGCTGCAGTTCGAGGCAGTGCGGCGTACGCTGCCACCGGGCAAGGACTATGAGACGCATTTCCGCGAGACTTACGACGCGCTGCATGCGGAGCTGACGCCGGAGCAGCTGGCAGCGGCGCGCACATCGATCGGGGCGTGGATGAGGTCTGCCCCCATCCACGGGAGATCCACTCGCTTCGCCTCCACCAAGCGATCCCCCGCCTGGTAGATGCCCGCGAACAGCCGCGAGCGCATCCGCAGCCTTGAGTGATGACGCTGTCCTTTCCGACCTACCGGCGATTGGGCTGACCCGTTCCAACTCGACTGGTACTGCTGTAGCTGCCGCCGGCACCACTGCTAAAGCTCCGGGTGCCACTGCTGCTGTAACTTCCGCCGGCACCGCTGCTGAACCCGCCGGTGCCGCTGCTGCTGTAGCTGCCACCAGCGCCGCTGCTGTAGCTGCGGTTGGTGCCCCCGGTGTAGCTGCTTCCGTAGTTCGGAGTCGTAACCCGTGCTCCACCGCCGTAGCTCGGCGTGACCGTAGTGGTGCCCGCCCCCGGGGTGGAAATTCGCCCGCCTCCGCCATAGGACGGGGTGTAGGTGGAGGTAGGTTTTCCCGGGGTGGAAATCCGGGCTCCGCCACCGTAGCTGGGAGTGATTGTCGTTGTGGCCTGTCCCGGGGTGGAAATGCGTCCTCCACCGCCATAGCTTGGCGTGTAGGTCGATGAGGGTTGTCCCGGGGTAGTGATCCGCGCCCCACCTCCGTAGGTGGGGGTAATCGTTGTCGTTGGTTTGCCTGGCGTAGAGATCCGCGCCCCGCCTCCATACGTCGGCGTCACTGTGGAAGTTTGAGCAAACGCAGGAGCTGCAAATCCGGCGAAAATGAAGAAGCGGAGGAGGGGGAGTTTCATGGAAAGGAGGGCACTACTAGCAGAAGGGCTATCCACGGCAAAGCCAAAACATGGATCGCGCCTTGGCTTCGTGTATGGGGTTGGACCCCATCCACTGACCTCATCCATAGGAGAGATTTCAAATTTCAGATTTGAGATTTCAGATGGAGTGGGATGACAGCGGGGCGGGTGAATCTTCAGGATCTGCGGGCGCGGATGGAGGGGCATTTCCGGGAGACTTATGATGCGTTGCACGAGGAGCTGACGCCGGAGCAGCTGGCGGCGGCGCGCACGGTCTACGATGTTTCTAGTAGTTGGTAGAAGGGCGTGGTTAGAGCGGAGGGTGCGGCAGGCGGGGAGGTTCCAGTCGATGGGTTGGTGGAGTTTGGGATCTGGGATTTCAGATCTGAGATTTCAGATCTGAGATTTCAGATTAAAGGTCTTCTTGCGGTCTTCACGCGCTTGGTTGTGGAGGGATGCTATGCTTGGAGTGCCGGTTGGGGGGGGGGCGGTGCTGTGGCGGAGGGTGGAGCAATATCGCGCGTTGGCTTGGGTGGGGATGGGTTGGTGATCGGGTGGATCTAGCGGCTCGCGCACGGCAACAGGGTTGCCTGCCGAAAGCGGCAACAGGGTTGCACGCAGTCCAAGGCGGCTGCGCCGCGGGCATCCCCTTCCCTGCTTCCGGCGGGGATTCTCCGGTTTTGGATTGCGGGGGCGGCGGAGTCCGCTAGGGACGGAGGGAGCATGAAGGTCCCCCGCGTTTGTTCCCGTTTCCGCTCCGGCTCCGGCTGCCGCTTGTTTCTTGTGGCGCTGGCATGTCTGGCCGGGTGCGTGAGCGCTTCCGCCACGGTGACCGTGCTCTTCACGAGCACCGCAACGGTGGCGACGAATTGGGGGAACTCCGATGATCAGGGCGGGGAGAGATTGACTTGGGGCGTGATCATCGACACGACGGGGAACGGCTTCCTTTCGACCTATCTGCCTTCGGGGGTGGACTATGGACAGGCGGGCGCGGCGCAAGCCCTGTCCACTCCGGGAGGCCTGCCTACGGATGATGTGTTGGTCCTGGCGAGCAGCACGATGAGCCTGACGACCACGACCAATGACGGGGCGGTGATCGGGATGAACCGGGTGCTCAACGTGACCAACATCCCGACGCTCACCCGGGGGATCACGCCCGGGGATGCCTTCATGATCGTGTGGTTCGACCGGACGCAGGGCGGGGCGGTGACGCCGGCGACCACGGCAGTGGCGGGCGACCGTTTCGGCGTCTTCGCCGATGCGAGCTTCGTGATCCCGCAGGATGCGGAGACGCGCAGCTACTTCACACCCTTCGCCGGGCCGGATCCGCTGAAGCTGATGAACGGGACCTTCGTGCCGGAGCCATCGGCAGCGCTGCTTTCCCTGCTGGGTGCGGCGGCGTTGGTGAGGCGGCGGCGCTGAAGTGCCAAGCCGCTGGCGCGGAAGTGCCAAGGAAAGGCAAAGTGCCAAGTGCCAAGGAACAGCTTTCTGGAATCCTGTGCCTCTTGCGGCTTTCCACTGATCACTGATCACTGATCACTGATCACTGATCACGGATCACGGATCACGGATCACGGATCACTCGGCACTCTGTCTTTGCGATCAATGCTCGATCTTTCGGAAGAGCGAAAGGGTTTTGCGCCCTTCGCTCTCGGTGCTTGCGGGTGCCGGGGATGGTGAGGTGTTAGGGAATGGGAAAGGCCAGAGGAATCCCCTTGATGAGGAGGCGTGGCGCTTCTATGGGAGGGGCGATCATGAAAACAACAGCCCCCAAACTCCTGGCCGCGGCGGCGGCACTTTTCCTCGGCACCACCGGCGCGCAAGCCACGGTGACTCTCATCTTCGGCAACGCCACCATCTACGCCTCGAACTGGGCGAATGGCGCGGGCACAGGAAACAGCCTGATGGCATGGGGCATCCTGATCGATACCTCGGGCAATGGCTTCCTGCCAATCAACGAAGGCTACTCGGGCAGCGGGCTGAGCCTGACCGCGGCGGGCACCTACCAGCCGCTGGTCAATAACCTTACCAACCAGCCGACCGATGACTTGCTGTACATGTCCCCGGTCCTGATGCTCACCGTGAACAACACGAACGACGCCGGTGTGGTGGGGAACAACCGCATCAGCGCGATCGCGAATGTCCCGCTGACCAATGCGGGGGGCAATTCCGTGGACACGGGAGATCACTTCGCGATCGTGTGGTTCGACAGCACGGCACTGAACGCAGCCTCGATGATCGGGATGCGCTTCGGGCTCTTCGACGATGCGTCTTTCACGCTGCCGGCGGACGGGTCCACAACCGCGAAGACCTCGGCCTTCACGGGACCGGACCCGCTGAAACTGATGAACGGCAGGCTCGCGCCGGAGCCCTCCACCCTACTGCTGTCCGCGCTGGGCGCACTGGGACTGCTCCGCCGGCGACGCTGAAGTGCCAAGTGTAGAAGAAGTGCCAAGGAGCAGCCGGGAGAAATTCCAAATCTGAAATTTCAAATTTCAAATCTGGGATCCCTCTTCTGCCTTTCACTGATCACTGATCGCTGATCACTCGGCACTCTGTCTTTCACTTCGGCGTCCGATGCTCGATGCTTCGGAAGAGCGAAGGGTTTTGCACCCTTCGCTCTTGCTGCTTGCGGGTGCCGGGGAGGATGGGGTGTCGGGGTACGGGGAATCCGCTTGAGGCGGAGCGGCGCGGCTCCTATGGAATGGGTGTCTATGAAAACAACAGCCCCCAAACTCTTGGCCGCTGCGGCGGCACTTTTCCTCGGCACCACCGGCGCGCAAGCCACGGTGACTCTCGTCTTCGGCAGTACTACCACCTATGCTTCCAACTGGGGGGACATCGGGGGCGGAGGGACCACCAAGCTGGTCTGGGGGATCCTGGTCGATAGCGCGGGCAATGGCTTCCTGCCCGTGAACGACGGCTACTCGGGCAACGGGCTGAGCCTGACGGCAAGTGTCTACCAACCCTTGGAGAACAACCTGACCCACCAGCCCACCGATGACTTGCTCTTCCTTTCCCCGGTCCTGATGACCGCGGTGCCCAACACGAACGACGGTGGCGTGGTGGGGCAGAACCGGATCACAGGCATCGCAGGTCTCCCGATAGGCACTCCCGTGGACTCGGGAGATCGCTTCGCGATCGTGTGGTTCGACGCCACGGCACTGACCGGAGGCTCGATGGTGGGGACGCACTTCGGGCTCTTCGAGAATGCCGGTTTGACGCTGCCGCCGGACACATTCACCTCTCCGTATACCTCGGTCTTCACCGGGGTGGACCCGCTGAAGCCGATGAACGGCAGGCTCGCGCCGGAGCCCTCCACCCTGCTGCTGTCCGCGCTGGGCGCGCTGGCGCTGATCCGCCGGCGGCGCTGAAGGGGCCAAGCCGCTAGCGCGGAAGTGCCAAATTCTAAATTCCAAGGTTCAAGGAACAGCCTTCTGGAATTCCGTGCGTCTTGCTGCTTTCCACTGATCACGGATCACTCGGCACTTCTGTCGTTCACTCCGGCGTTCGATGTTCTGCAGAGCGAAGGGCATTGCGCCCTTCGCTCTTGCTGCTTGCGGGTGCCGGGGGGATGGGGTGTTAGAAGAAAGGAGAGGGCAAGGGAATCCGCTTGAGATGGAGCTGTGGGGCTTCTATGGGATGGGGTGATCATGAAAACACCAGCTATCAAACTCCTGGCCGCTGCAGCGGCACTTTTCCTCGGCACCACCGGAGCCCATGCCACGGTGACTATGATATTCGGCACCGGTGCCACCTATGCCTCCAACTGGGCGAACTCGGCGGGCGTGGAGGGAGGCTCGATGGCCTGGGGCATCCTGGTCGATACCTCGGGCAATGGCTTCCTGCCGGCTTTCGGCGGTTACTCGGGCATCGGGGTGAATCTGACCGCGAATGGTTCCTACCAGTCTCTGCCGGACAATATCACGCACGTGCCGACCGATGACTTGCTGTTCCTCTCCCCGGCCCTGATGACCACCGTGCCCAACACCAACGACGCCGGCGTGGTGGGACAGAACCGGATCACCGGAATCACGAGTATCCCGCTGACCAATGGAGTGGATGCGGGAGATCACTTCATGGTGGTGTGGTTCAATAACACCGTCCTGGGCGGAAGCTCCCTGCAGGGCCTGCCCTTCGGGACGCTGGGGAATGCGATCTTCACGATGCCGGCGGACGGGAACACGCAGCCGTACTTCTCTGCCTTCGTCGGGGCAGATCCACTGAAGCCGATGACCGGCAGGTTCGACACGCCGGAGCCCTCCACACTGATGCTCTCCGCGCTGGGGGCGCTGGCACTGATCCGCCGGCGGCGCTGAAGGGCCAAGCCGCTAGCGCGGAAGTGCCAAGTAAAGAAGAAGTGCCAAGCCGCTAACGCGGAAGTTCCAAATTCTAAACTCCAAGGTCCAAGGAACAGCCCCCCGAAATCCCAAATTCTCCCTGCCTTTCCTGAAAACTGAACACTGAATACTAGCAAACTCTTCTGCCTTTCACTGATCACTCGGCACTCTGTCTTTCACGCATCACCCGGCACTCTGTCTTTGCGTTCGGTGCTTGATGTTTCGGAAGAGCGAAGGGCTTTGCGCCCTTCGCTCTCGCTGCTTGCGGGTGCCGGGGCAGATGGGGAGTTAGGGAATGGGAGATGTCACGGGAATCCGCTTGAGGCGAAGCGGCGCGGCTTCTATGGGATAGGGCGTTTATGAAAACACCAGCCATCAAGATCCTGGCCGCTGCGGCGGCACTTTTCCTCGGCACCACGGGCGCGCAAGCCACAGTGACTCTGGTATTCGGCACTACCACCACCTATGCCTCCAACTGGGGGGACAACCAAGCGGGCACAGGAAACAGCAAGCTGGTCTGGGGGATCCTGATCGATACCTCGGGCAACGGCTTCCTGCCCGCCTTCGATGGCTACTCATACACCGGGCTGAACCTGACCGCGGGCGTCTACCAGCCCATGAACAACAACATTAACGAACAGGCGACCGATGACTTGCTGTTCCTTTCCCCGGCCCTGATGACCACGGTGCCCAACCCGCTTGACAGTGGCGTGGTGGGGCAGAACCGGATCACGGGCATCTCAGGCGTCCCGATCGGGATCAATGGAGTGGACTCGGGAGATCGCTTCGCGATCGTGTGGTTCGACAGAACGAGCCTGACCGGGACCTCGATGATCGGGATACACTTCGGGATCTTTGAGAACGCGGCCTTCACGATGCCGGCGGACTCATCCACCTTTCCGTATAACTCGGTCTTCACCGGGGCGGACGCGCTGAAGCCGATGACCGGCAGGATCGCGCCGGAGCCCTCCACCCTGCTGCTGTCCGCGCTGGGGGCACTGGCACTGATCCGCCGCCGGCGCTGAAGGGCCAAGCCGCTGGCGCGGAAGTGCCAAGGAAAGGCAAAGTGCCAAGTGCCAAGGAACAGCCGGGAGAAATTCCAAATCTCAAATCTCAAATTTCAAATCTGGAATCCCTCTTCTGCCTTTCACTGATCACTGCTCACTGATCACTCGGCACTTTGCCTTCCACTGATCACTGATCACTGATCACTGATCACTCGGCACTTTGCCTTTGCGTTCGATGCTCGATCTTTCGGAAGAGCGCCGCGGATGATGGGGAGTTAGAAGATGGGGAGACCTCACGGGAATCCGCTTGAGGCGAAGCGGCGCGGCTTCTATGGAATGGCCTACTCATGAAACCCCCAATCTGCAAACTCCTGGCCGCGGCGGCGGCACTCTTCCTCGGCACCACGGCCACACAAGCCACGGTGACTCTCCAATTCGGCAATACCGTCACCTTCGCCTCGAACTGGGGGGACACCGGGGGCGGAGGGACCACCAGGCTGGTCTGGGGGGTGCTGATCGATAGCGCGGGCAATGGCTTCCTGCCAATCAGCGAAGGCTACTCCGGAACCGGCCTGAGCCTCACGGCGGGTTCCTACCAGCCGCTGCGGGACAATACCAGTTCCCACGTGCCGACGGATGACTTGCTGTTCATTTCCCCGGCCCTGATGACCAGCCTGAACAACACGAATGACGGTGGCGTGATCGGGCAGAACCGCCTCACCGCCATCACCAGTGTCCAGTTGGGAACCTTCGGAGTGGATACGGGAGACCACTTCGCGATCGTGTGGTTCGACGCCACCACCCTGAGCGGCGGCCCGATGGTGGGGATGCGCTTCGGGCTCTTCGATAATGCGGCCTTCACGGTCCCGCCGGACGCGGCCACCTGGTCGTATACCTCGGTCTTCACCGGGCCGGACGCGCTCAAGCCGATGAACGGCAGGTTCGACGCGCCGGAGCCCTCCACGCTGATGCTGTCCGCGCTGGGCGCGCTGGGACTCATCCGCCGGCGGCGTTGAGCGAAGTGCCAAGCCGCTGGCGCGGAAGTGCCAAGGAAAGACAGAGTGCCAAGTGCCAGGCAAAGTCAGGAAGAGCGAAGGGTTCGACGCCCTTCGCTCTTTGCTCTTCGCTGTTAGAGTGAAGATAGGGAAGATGACACCTGAATCCGCTTGAGGTGGAGCTGCGCTGCTTCTATGGGGATGGGTGTTCATGAAAAAAACGCCAGCCATCAAGATCCTGGCCGCCGCGGCGGCACTTTTCCTCGGCACCACGGGAGCCCAAGCCACGGTGACCGTCACCTTCGGCAGTGCCAGCATCTATGCCTCCAACTGGGCGAATACCTCGGACACGACCGGCGGCACCCTGGTCTGGGGGATCCTGATCGATACCTCGGGAAATGGCTTCCGCGCGCTCGACGGCGGCTACGCGGGCGTCGGCGTGAACCTGACGGCGGGTGTCTACCAACCCATGCCGGACGGCGCTTTCAGCCAGCAGACCGATGACCTGCTCTACCTGTCTCCCGCCCTGATGAACACCGTGGCCATCTCGGTGGACGGAGGCGTGGTGGGGCAGAACCGCATCACCGGCATCGCGAATATCCCGCTGATCGATGGAGTGAGCACGGGAGACCACTTCGCGATCGTGTGGTTCAATAGCACGACGCTGAACGGGAGTTCGGTGATCAACCAGCGCTTCGGCTTCTTCGACAATGCGGCTTTCACCATCCCGCCGGACGGGAACACGGTCCCCTTCACCTCGGTCTTCACCGGGCCGGACTCCCTGAAGCTGATGAACGGGCAGCTCGTGCCGGAGCCCTCCACGCTACTGCTCTCCGCGCTGGGCGCGCTGGCGCTGATCCGCCGGCGGCGCTGAAAGTTCCAAGTGAAGAAGAAGTGCCAAGTGCCAAGGGAAAGGCAGAAAGACAGGTGCCGAGTGAGCAGTGATCCGTGAAAGGCAGGAAGAAAC
>OUMS01000033.1_pt1 | contig 59541 bp, 48 predicted proteins | sample 1691071 | NCBI WGS metagenome assembly OUMS01 (sample SAMEA3914864, study PRJEB12502) | metagenome | biome: forest; material: soil | place: USA | collected 2012-03-12 | depth 0.3 m | reverse complement strand
TCGCCTCTTTGAGGGCGGTCATCGATCAACCCGAAACCATCCGTTCGGTTTGTTCCGCGCCGCGGTTCAATCGGCAGTGATTTTTGGCAATCGGTCTAGGCGAATGAAAGCGGAGATTCCATTTGCAACGAATCTGATACTGGCTGTTTGTCGGCAGGGCGGAGGGCGGCTGGAAGGCAGCGGTGTTTCACACCCTGATCAGCAACTGCCGACAACTCGGCATTGGCCCGCACGCCTACCTCAAGGCCGTGCTGGAGCGTCTGCCCTCGGCAAGCCGGAGCGATCTTCAAGGACTCCTGCCAACCGCTTGGGCGGGATATGGCCTCCACAAAAAGGCTGGGTAGGCATACGCGTGCGTGACAGGTATTGGCTTCAAGGAGTTCTTTCCCATCGACTATGTTTCCGACGTTCGGTTTGCGGATCATCGACCCATTGACGGAACATTGTCGCCATGATCCTCCGTGCTCCGGAAAATGGGCGAATCATAAAACTTAAGGAGGTGGACGCAGTTACTCATTTTGCCGTGTCTGGCCCTCCGGGCTGATGAACAGCTGTAAAGCAAAAGGTTGACTGAAGGATTTCGCCCAAACCAACTACTGGACGTCGTGTTGTCCTCGAACGAACTGAAAGCGCGCCTCCTACAGGCAATTGACTCCGGGAGCGTGTTTGCCGGAACTGAAGAAGTAATCGAAGCCTTGGAGACCTCGGGTGGCGGTTTGGATGCCGTGCGCACCATCTTGGTCTTCATGGAAGACCACGGCTCGGTGGATTTCGGTGCGCCGGGTCCTCTGGTCCACTTCGTCGAACGCTTTTACAAGAATGGGTATGAGGCTCTTCTTCTCGAGTCAGTCCGCCGTCGACCCACCGGGCACACACTGTGGATGCTCAACCGCGTCCTCAATGGGACCAAGCTACCGGCAGAGCGCCATCCGATGATCGAGACCTTGAAGCTGGCGGTCGAACATGACCAGGCGGACGAGGTGACGCGCAAGGAAGCGACCCATTTTCTGAGCCTGCACACCTGACTTGCCCGGCTTGGTGGCATCCGGATCTACTGGCGGCGGCTCACGGCAATTGATTGCCCGAAATGACTCTCATGAATCATCAGCAAAATGAAGTCATCCAACTCTTGGCTTCTGTCCAAGGGTTGAAGTTCACGGGGTTTGATTCTGAGTTCACGCGGTGTTACCCTCCCGCCGACGCGTGGCGAGCGGTGGCGAGCATGGACTCGTCGGCCTTCGATACGATCAATGGCGATCTCCCTGAAGAGGATCTATCGAGATGGCTAACTGGGATTGTCTCCCGTGAAATTCGGGCAGACCGCCTTCTGCTGTCGGTTGGCGGACAGGGCTCCCTGCCGTGGGCGGAGATCGAACTGTTGGAGTCCACTCGGGCACTTGTCACGTTGTGGCTTAAGGCGGACTCGCGCGAAATACTTTTTGCCGATGAGGGGGCAGGAATCATTTTGGGGCTTACCTGCGAAGAATATACGTATGAGGCCAGGAAGCTCCTCTTGCGGAAGAAGGACGAATAATCCAAAAGACGGGGTTTGATCTTCCTCGAAGTGACTCCCGGGTCACAGGCACTTCCTTCAGGCCGCCGCCGAGCGCTCTCCGGGTTTTTGGGGCAGCCGCGGGGCCCCGATGGAAGCCCATTGAATCGCAAACCAAATGCAATCCATTGATTTTTAAATGGTCGGGGCGGCCAGATTCGAACTGACGACTTCCTGCTCCCAAAGCAGGCGCTCTACCAGGCTGAGCTACGCCCCGAACGGGCGGGACCATCTGGGACGAAACCGCCGCTGGCAAGAGGAAAGGCACTGCCTCCCGCGAGTTATTCACCGGGGGCAGTGTGGCATCCGGCCCGGAGACACTCCGGAGTCTGGACGCTTTTGAAAGTTTCGCGCCAGGATGAGCTTACCACCACCGATGAAACTCATCCCGCTCTCCCTCGCCGCCGGGCTGGCCGCGATCGCCAATCTGGTCGCCGCGCCCATGGATCCGATCAAGCCCACCGACTACAAGGCTCCCGTGAAAGTCGCCTGCATCGGCGACAGCATCACGGAAGGTGTCGGCGCCGCGGGTGGCAAGTCTTACCCCTCCCAGCTCCAGGGCCTGCTCGGTGAGCACTGGAAGGTGGAGAACTTCGGGGTGAGCGGCCGCACCCTGCTCAAGAAGGGCGACTATCCCTATTGGAAGGAGGCGAAGTATCAGAACGCGCTGAAGAGCGAGCCGAACGTCGTGATCATCATGCTCGGCACCAACGACACCAAGCCGCAGAACTGGGCCCACGAGACCGAGTTCGTGGCCGACTACACCGAGCTGGTGAAGTCCTTCCAAGCCCTGCCGAGCAAGCCGCGCATCTACGTCTGCCGCCCCTGTCCCGTGCCGGAGCCCGGGAATTTCGGCATCAATGAGAAGAACAATCAGGAGTGGATCAAGCGCATCGACAAGCTCGCGAAGGACATGGACCTCGGCGTGATCGACATGCACGAGGCGCTGGAGAAGCACCCCGAGATGCTGCCGGACAAGGTCCACCCGAATACCGAAGGCGCGGGTGAAATGGCCGGGGCAGCCTTCAAGGCGCTCACCGGCAAGGCGGCTCCGAAGCCGGAGCCGGCGGCGAAGTGATTTCCGCGAGCGAACTCCATGAAAGCCCTCTGCGCTGGCATCGCCCTGTTAGCCTCCTTGCATGCGGCGGATCTTCCCGATCCGCTGGTGGCGAACGATGGCAGCAAGATCACCAGCGCAGAGCAGTGGCGCTCGAAGCGGCGGCCGGAGATCCTCGAGCTCTTCACCCGGGAGATGTATGGCCAGTCTCCGTCCAAGCCGGAGAAAATGGTCTCCGAGGTTTTCGACCGCGAGCCGAAGGCGCTCGATGGCAAGGCGACCCGCCTCCAGATCGCCATCTATCCCGGCGGCAAGCCCGGCCCGCGCATCGACCTCCTCGTCTACGTGCCGAATGGCGCCCAGGGCCCGGTGCCCGCTTTCCTCGGCCTGAACTTCGGCGGCAATCATGCCATCCACACGGACCCGGGTATCCGCCTAACAGAAAGCTGGGTGGATGCCCGCCAGCCGAACAGCGAGCCCGGCACCGGCAACCGCGCCACCGATGCGATGCGCGGCAAGAATGCCAAGCAATGGCCCATTGAAGAGATCATCTCCCGCGGCTATGCCCTCGCCACGATGTATCGCGAGGACGTCGCTGCCGACCGTGAGCCCTACTTTGCCTCCGGCATTCACCCGCTCTATAAGGAACTGCAGAATCGCGAGGACAATTTCGGCACCGTCGCCGCCTGGGCATGGTCGCTCAGCCGTGCGCTGGATGTGCTGGAAAAGGAACCGTCCATCGACTCCAAGCGTGTCATCGCCTTCGGCTTCTCGCGCTTGGGCAAGGCTGCGCTGTGGGCCGGGGCCACGGACGAACGCTTCGCCATGGTCGTCAGCAATGAATCGGGTGCCGGCGGTGCCAAGCTCTTCCACCGCGGGGTGGGGGAGGACATCAAGCGCCTCAACACCATGTTCCCGCATTGGTACGACAAGAACTTCCGCAAGTACATCGAGAAGGATAAGGAACTGCCCTTTGACCAGCACATGGTCCTCTCCCTCATCGCCCCGCGCCCGCTCTACGTCGCCAGCGCCATTGAGGACAAAAACTCCGACCCCGAAGGCGAGTTTGCCGGGGCCAAGGCCGCGGAGCCAGTCTACAAGCTGTTAGGCGCGGAGGGCCTGCCCGCGGAGACATGGCCACCGGTGGATACTTCCGTGCAAGGCGGCATCGGCTACCATGTTCGCAGTGGCAAGCACGACGTGCTGCCCTTCGATTGGCAGCAGTATCTGGCATTCGCGGACAAGCATTTGAAGCGGTGAGTTAAGGGGTAGGCAGGCTTTTCCCTCTCTGCTGAAGTTAAGGTGGCCGGCCGGCTTCCCGCCGCGAGGATTTGACTTGGTGCTCGCCAAGCCGGGCGGGCTTTGTTGGTTTGCTTGTGTCTCACCTCCCCCGGCAATGAAGAGTCAAAGCAAGAGTAACGGTAAGAGGCACGATTATCGCCTGTCCCCGGTGCGCATCTATGTTCTCTGGCACCCGAAGTTCGAGGTCGGGCTCACGCTGGCCAGGCGGATCTACCACTGGTTCCGCTTGGAGAACATGGAAGGCATCCCGGTATACTTCCGCTGCAGCAACGGCTCGGGTGGCGATGAACCGCCGCAAATTCCGGAGGATTGCTATCTGAATTTTATCGTCCCCCTGGTGGATGCCCATATGGTGGCCAGCCCTTTGTGGCGCAGCTACGTCGAGCAATATGTGGAGATCGAGGGGGAAAAGAAAGTATGCAAGAACCGCCTGCTTCCCGTGGCGGTGGATACGGTGGCCTACAACATGCCGGCTTCTCTGAGGAAGATCAATTTCATCCGCCACAACCTCGCGTGCGATGCACCTCCTTCCGCCGAGGTACTCATCGGCCGCCTGATGGAGGTGATGTGCCGGGAGCTGAGATCCCATCTCGCGGACGAGCGCCGGCGGTTCGTGAAGGCAGGAAGAGATCGGGAGGATGAAAGCGCGGTGCCGGCGAAGCTCAGGATCTTCCTAAGCCATGCCAAGGCGGATGACACGAAGGAAGCCGTCGTCATCAAGGAGTTCCTCCAATCGGAAACCCAATGCGAAGCATTCTTCGACGAGACCGACATCGCCTCGGGGTATGACTACGAACAGGTCCTGAAAAAGGCCATCGATGAGGATTCCGCCGGACTGATCGTGATTCAAGGCGACCACTACGCCGATCGTCCGTGGTGCCGCCGTGAAATCCGCGATTTCCTCAAGCCGGTTGAAGTCAAGGGAGCTTCCGATACTTTCTTCATCCCTCCGGTGGTGGTGGTGCAGACCATGCTGGGGAAAAAGATGGCCCGAACCATCCCCGAATTGGGCCATGCTCCCTGTGTCCGCTGGAACGACGATTCCGCGAGATTCATCGTGATCACTCTTCTGCGCGAGATTCTGCTCGGGCAGTTTTACCGGCTTTTGGCCTGCGAATTCTACCGGACCCACAGGCAGCCTGGCTTTGCCTTCATCAACCGGTCTCCCGATCCGGTCATGGTCGAGCGCGTCCTGGGGATGTCCGATCCCGCCACCCGGAGGGGCACGGTCGTCCATCCGGGGTACGGCCTCAGTTCGATGGAGCGTGACGGGTTGCGCGACGCCTTCGGGGAGGATCTTACCTTCACCTCGTTTTCCGAGCTGTCCTCGTCCTTTACCAAAAGTCTGGAGGCTGACGATTCGGAGCACCTTGCCGGGGCTGCCCTCTGTATTTCCGCAAGTGCCTCCCGCGATATTCTGGAGGCGGGTGCGGGGGATGAACACAATCTCGAACTTTTGCAGCGGCTGCTGCGCCCGCTGATCCGCAAGGATGTGAGCCTGCTTTACGGTGGCGAATTCCCGGAGGAGTTGCGCCCGATCGATCCTTGGACCCGCCCCGTCAATTTCACCGGCGCGTTCCTGGATATGCTGATCTCGGAACGAACCTCGTCGCGCCGGGAATCCTGCGCCCGCCTTTTCAACGCCAGTTTCTGGCCGAAATCCGATGGCATCACGCCGCGGGTAATCGCGCAGTGGACGGATGTCTGTTCATTTCTTCCGATCGGCCTGTCAGAGATCGGGGTCTCGCTGGCCCCGGAGAAGCCTGAAAGAAAAGCTGAGTCCCATCTGTCCGCCGGGCAGCGGGTCAAAGCGGACCAGGCTTTCAAAAGAAGGGAAAAGGACTATCAGGCAAAACTGGAGCTGCTCACGGCCCGTTGCCTGACGGAAATGCGCAAGCGCATCGCCTGCACCATGGAGTGGACTCCCTTCGAGAGCACGCGCGGCAAGCGCCCCGAGACGAAGCAGTTCAGCACCCTCGCCCACATCGTCATCGGCGGGAAGATCGACGCCTTTCTGGGGATTATCCCCGGCGTCTTCGAGGAGGTGCTCCATGCCATGGATGCGGGGAAACCCTTGTTCATCCTCGGATCGGGCCGCGGTGCGGCAGGGCTCCTGGCCAGATGGCTCAGGCACGGAGTCAAGCAGCGGCCGCGGGAACTCCGCCCCGAATATTATTCAGGTGTCGCGGGATTTGAAGTCCGCCGCAAGTTGCTGGAACAAGCCTTGCCGATGGCAGGCCTTGAAACCCCGAAAAGTGCCTTGGACCGCCTATGGAAACACATTCGCAGTGCCAGCAAACCCAAGGGACTTGAGAAATTGCTCAACAACAAATTGGACGACGCACAGAACCGCAAGCTCCTGGAGGACGACTTGCACTATGGGGAAGTCTGCCGCTTGGTGTGGCTGGGTCTTGTCGGCCTTGCCAAGCCCGGGAAGCAAAGCGCCAGCGGGAAGCCCCGGGGCCAAGCCCCGGCTGTCAAGAGGCCAGCACGCCGATCGCCGGCGCACTAGCTGCCAATCTTGCAGAAGACTTCCGGGATGAACACTCCGGGGGCCTCACAACCTTTCCAACACCGCATCTCCCATCCCCGTCGTCCCCACCTTCGTCTCCCCTGCGGCACCGGTCGCGATGTCCCCGGTGCGGAACCCATCATCGATCGCCTTCGCCACCGCTGCCTCAATCACGGCAGCCGCTTCATTCTCACCCAGCGAGAAGCGCAACAGCATCGCCGTGGAAAGGATCTGCGCGATCGGATTCGCCACACCCTTGCCCGCGATGTCCGGGGCCGAGCCACCGGAGGGCTCATACATCCCGAAGTAAAGCCCGCCGTCCTTCTGCTTGCCCAGCGAGGCGCTCGGCAGCATCCCCAGCGAGCCGGAGATCATCGCCATCTCATCGGACAGGATGTCGCCGAAGAGGTTCTCCGTCACCAGCACGTCGAAGGAATCCGGCCGCCTCACCAACTGCATCGCGGCATTGTCCACATACAGGTGGCTCAGCTCCACCTCCGGGAAATCCTTCGCCACCTGCACCGCCGTCTCGCGCCACAGCACGGAGGTCGCCAGCACGTTCGCCTTGTCCACGGAGACCAGGCGCTTGCCGCGGCCCATCGCCGCAGCGAAGGCCACGCGCAGGATGCGGTCGATCTCGCTCTTGCGGTAGATCATCGTGTCGAAGGCCACCGGCTCGCCATCCCGCTCCTCGCGGCCCTTCGGCTGGCCGAAGTAGACGCCGCCCGTCAGCTCGCGCACGCAGAGCACGTCGAAGCCATTCGGGATCAGCTCATTCTTCACCGGGGAAGCATGCGTGAGCGAAGGCAGGCACACGCCCGGCCGCAGGTTCGCGAAGAGCCCGAAGTGCTTGCGCAGCGGCAGCAGCGCCCCGCGCTCCGGCTGGATGTCCGGCGGCAGGCTCTCCCACTTCGGCCCGCCCACGGAGCCGAACAAAATCCCATCGGCAGCCTCGCAGGCAGCGATCGTTTCCGGCGGCAGCGGGTGCCCCGTGGCATCGATCGCCGCGCCGCCGACCAGCCGCTCCTCGCGCGTGGTGGTGAATCCGAACTTCGCCTCCACCGCGTCCAAGACACGGAGGGCTTCGATCATCACTTCCGGGCCGATCCCGTCGCCGGAAAGAACTGCAATGCGGTAGCTGCGAGACATGGGGCGGCGACGCTAGGCCGCGGACCAGCCCCCGCCAAGCGCGGAAACTGTCGTGCGCTCAGCGGGTGATCGTGGAGGTCCCGGGGGCGAGCGGGGCCCAGCCGCCTCCGTTCCAAAACGATGTGGAGGCATGGCCACTGATCTGGGTGCTGTTGGCGCTGTCGCAGCCGATCTTCATCCAGATTTCGGGAATCCCGGCGGTTTCGGAAAACGCGTCAAAATTGATGTCGTGGGCACCCAGGGAGTAGGCTGGCGCGGTGGCGATGGAAGCCGGGTCGTAGGTCAGGAAGTTCCCCGACTTTACCGTGCCTGAGGTGGGGGTGAAGGTCAGCAGCCCGCTGGCTCCGTCCGCCCCGAAGGCATAGACAAATGTCCCCGTCCCGGGAACCACCGTGGTCACGGTCCGGTTCGCCAGGCTCGTCGGTGCCACCGCTCCGGGATGATTCGCCACCGACAGCCGGTAGAAGGCCTTCGGCGTGGCGGCCGTATCGAGCTGAGCCGATGCAAGGGTAGGGGGGCTCCCCACGGGGCCGATCCCCACCTGCTGTGCGGCGCTCTCAAGTTCCGCCCATGAACCGGTAGCCAGCGTGTTCGAGCGGAAGGCCCGGAAGACCGCACCCGTGCCTAGGGGAGTGGTGAAGTTCCACCTTGCGCTCGTTCCCGGCTGCACCGCCAGCGCTCCGGTGGGCACCGTGATTGTCGGCAGATCCTGGGCGAGTTCGTTGAAGGCCTGGGCTGCACCATCTGTGCGGCTGAAGGTCACGTTGGTGATGGTGGTGGTATTCTTGCCCGCTGCCAGAATCGCATCAATCACCGCGCGGCTGGGCGTGTCGGTGATCAGCCCGAAGACGGTGTAAGAATTGTCCAGGCTCGTTAGCGTGACATTCCCGGTGAGGTAAATCTGGCCGCTGCTGGTATTCGGCCCCGCATTTGCCATGGCCATCACATAGGGCACGTGGGTCAGCGTCGGATCGAACTCCTCCTTGATGGTGAAGCCCGGAACTCCCGTGGTATCGCCCGTACCGGAACCCGTCTGGATGATCTTGAAGGTGGAGGTATTCTCCACCCGGTAGAACTTCTCACCGATGTAGAGCGGCTTGCTGATCACCTTGCCGGTCGCGAGGTCCAGCCGGGACCGCGTGGCCTGTGCCATGGTAATGAAATTCGCCACGGTCTTCGGCGTCTTCGCATACTGCAGGTCCACTTGGACCGTCCCCTTGTCGGTGATGATGTTGGCGATCAGCGCCCCTTTCGCGAGCGGCAGGGGGAGCAGGGTGAGGAGGGCCAGCGCTTTTATGTTCACGCCGCGCATGCCGCCATGAAAGTGCCCGCCCGGCAAGCCCGGCTTCCGCGCAGTTCCCCGCTCAGGGCCCGTCCTCGGAAGGCTCCCACTCTTCGTAGGCGGCATCCCTATCCTCCGCATCCTCCTTGATCTTGCGCTCCCAGATGTAGCGGCGGAAGAGCACCTTCACCGCCGCCGTGAGCGGCACCGCCAGCAGGGCACCCACGAAGCCGCCTAGGATCAGCGTCCAGAACAGCATCGAGAAGATCACCGTCATCGGGTGCAGTCCCACGGAATCGCCCACAATCTTCGGCGCGGTGACTAGCGAGTTGATCTGCTGCACGATGATGAAGATCGCCACCACTGCGCCCACGTAGGCCCAGGGGTTCGTGCCCAGCCAGCCTTGGTTGGCTGGCACGCTGAAGTGGAACCAGGCCAGCACGCAGGCCGGGATCAGCGTGAGGATGTTCCCGACGTAGGGGATGATCCCCAGGATCGCCATCACGATTCCCACCAGCAAACCCAGCGGCAGCCCGAAGATCGTCAGCGCGATCCCCACCAGGATGCCATCGATGAAGGCCACCAGCACTTGGCCGCGGAAGAAGGAGACGAGGTAGCTGTTGATCTCGGTGAGCGTCTCCACCAGCTCGGTCTTGAAGCGCGAGGCCTTCAGCGGCACGTAGTCATGCCAGTGATCCTTGATCGAGGCGCTCTCGTTCAGGATGTAGTAGAGATAGATCGGCACCATCACGAAGCCCAGCGCCAGGCCCATGAAGCCGAGCACCGCGCCTGCGCCGCTGGAGACCCAGCCCCAGATCTGGTGGAAGTAGTCCTGCGCGTCGGCATAGGCCTTGGTGCTGTGCAGTTTGATGTTGGCATCGCCAGGCTTGCCGCTCTGGGCGGCGGCGTCGAGGCTGGCGAAGACGAGCTTTTCCTGCTCCCGATCGCTATTGGCATCGTCCGATTTGGGTGGAGCCAGCAGGGGATCGATGAAGGGCCTGGACCAAGTGTTCTTGTTCCGGTAGTCGACGATCGTCTCCACGATCACCTGGTCATAGGGTTTCTTCGGATCCGCCGCGGGATTCTCTTTGATCGCCTTGGCTTCCGCCGGAGTTGGCGGAGTGCTGGCGCTCGGCGGAGTCGTCGGAGACACTTCTGGCGCAGGAGGAGCCGGCGTCGGCGCGGGTGTCTCTTCTTCTGTCGCAGGCGACGGTGTCTGAGCCAGGGCCGTGGCAGCCATCTCCTGCCGCTGGTGCTGGAACTCCCGGATCTGCCCGCCCACCAGCGGGATCATGATCGCGATCAGGCCACCCATCAGCAGCGTGAAGGTTGCAAACACGGACACCACCGACCACTTCCGCGAGAAGCCGCGCTTCTGGAACAAGCGCACCACGGGGTCCAGCAGGTAGGCCGTGATCGCCGCCACGGCCAACGGCACCAGCACCGGCTGCAGGAAGCCGAAGATCTTTCCGATCAGCCAGATCAGGCCCACCACCAGGGCGCCGAGCACCAGGATCGAGACGCCGGTGGCGGCATTCCACAGGGTGCGGAGCTGGAATCGGGTGGGGTAGCGCGCCATCGCGGCTAGTCTCTAGCAGAGATCCCGCCGCCAAGGCATGGGAAAATCACCGGGGCATTCCAAGTGCTTTCCCGCTAAAGACATTTGCCGGGAACCGCTTCCGCGGTGCCCGGCAAATAGGGGAGGGGCTTGGCGACAAGCTTTCAGAGCCGCGAGACGGCATCCGCCACCGCTCCGGACACCCGCGAGGGCTGGTCCGGCAGCTTGGCCGAGTGGACCACTTTTCCTTCCGCGTCGTAGGCGGTGATGGTTCCGGCGGTGAAATCGACGATGACCTTCGGGCCGGCCAGGGCCTGGGCGGCGTCGCTGGTCGTGGCGCTGCGGAAGGAGGTGGACTCAAAGCTGCCCGACTTCTCGATCGCGGACTGCAGGCTCTTGTTCTGGCCCAGGAAGCAGATCGCGGTGCCTTGGCTGGCGGTCACGCCGGGGTCGGCACCGCGGAAAGTGTCCGGACCGCCCTTGCCGCTGTTGTTGGAAAGCAGAGGAACCCCGAGCCCCAGGACCACCACCGCCGCAGCGGCTAGGCCGAAAACGGGCGTGGCGAAGAAGGCGCGCACCTTGCTGAAGAAGGGGACGGGCTCGGAAGTCGTCGTCATGACGATGCTGGGGGGCGCTTCAAAGCGGGCGAACAATTCCTCCGCCAGGCCTTCGGGCATCGGCGGAGCTTGTTCGGAGGCGTGCGCAGGCAGGCTGCGCATCAGGAGATCACGGGTGGAATGGAGGTGGGGAGACAGTTCCATGGCTTCAGGGCTCCAATCGTAACCGGGAATATCCCGTTTTCAAAATACTAAATTTCTCCGGAACTTTTCCAAATCCCTCCAATTCACCGCTTTGCTTATGGGGGTCTGATCTTAAAGAACTACAAGAGGTTACGCGATAATGTAGGTTCGTCTAGCTGGACAATTGGGCCCGTACTTACTAAAAACTCCCCCCAGCTACCCTCTCACGGGCCTCCTGCCCGGCTGTTTTCCCCCACCTCTCCCCCAATGGTCCACGACTCCCTCGCCGGATGGTTCCGGCGAACACTCCATTCGCTTCTGCTCGCGGTCGCATTCACCCATGCGAATGCCGCGGCCTCCGCCGACCCGGCGGGCACGGCGATCGCCAATGCCGGCTGGGCACAGGCCCGGCTCAACGATGGCGCCAATCTTCAAAGCCGCACCTTCGCCTTCCCGGCGACCACCCAGAAGGTCCGGCTCTATCTGATCGATACCGCCATCAAGCAGTCCGGTAGCTGGGACACCTGGTTCAAGCGCAATCCCAACCTGACGATTGCCGAGACCAAGCGGGTCAACCGCAACCAAAGCGGCATCACCAGCGAGCATGCCACCCGGATGCTCTCGGTCATCGCCGGCCCGGAGACGGGGGTCGCCTTGGGCACGCCGATCGAAGTGATCGCCTGGGATGTCTACATGGGCACGGATGCCGCCCCGCGGACCGACTCCAGCTCCATCATCTACGCCCTCCAGCAGATCCGCATTCACCATCTGACCGCCGCGACCCGCCTGCCGGGAGTCGTCTGCCTGGCCAGCAGTTCTGTGGATGCCGCCGGCAGTTCTGGAATGGAAGACACCATCAACCAGGTGGTGGCGGCAGGCCTCACGGTGGTCATTTCCGCGGGCAATTCCAATGCGGAGGCCAGTGCCTACGTGCCTGCCGCCTATGGCTCCAAGCCGGGCGTGATCTGCGTCGGCGCCAGCGCCATCAACAACACTAGGTTCACCTCGTCCAATTTCGGCAGCGCCGTCGATGTCTACGCCCCGGGCACCCAGGTCCGCACCCTTTGCTATAGCGCCCCCCAAGTCGAAAAATACGATCTGATGGATGGCAGCAGCCCCGCCTGCGCCCTCACCACGGCCGCCGCCCTGGTGGAAGTTTCCAAGCACCCCTCGCTCACCCCGGCCCAAGTGGAAGAAAACCTGGACGCCGCCGCCTACCGTTGTGCCCAGACTCCCGCCCCGCTGGTTCAAGTGGCGAGCCCTCCCGATGTCGATAGCGATGGTGACGGGACCGCCGACGCGCTTGAGACCTTCTTCGGCACTGATTCGAAGAATCCCTCGCTCAAGCCGCCATCTCTCGCAGTCTCCGCAAGCTCCGGAAACCTCGGCATCTCGTTCAAGATGGCAGCGAATCTCTACGATCCCGCGAATCCCTACGTCCTGACCAATGGCGGTACTTGGACCGTCCAGTATTCCAACGATCTCAAGACATGGAAGGATGTGCCCGGCATCAATCCCGTGGCGGGCCCAGCCAGCGGCGGCAAGGTCCCGGTCAGCGTGACCATGCCCGTCTCGGAAGGCTCCACTGGTTTCTTGCGCTTGAATGCACGCCTGGCCCCCGCGCCGTGAGATTGCTCAAAAGGCAGGGACCGTCGCTCCGCGCGGTCCGGAGGGGGATATCACCCCTTTCCCCGCAATGATCGATACCCATGGCGTTCCCGGATGAGCGCAAGCACGGGGGAGCAAGACGAGATGCCATGGCAACGAGTGCCGACCTCCGACATCCGCCCTCCGGTGTTTTCCTCCTCCGCGCTCGCCTTCCCGCGCCGCTCCTGCTTCATCTGCACGCATGCGGGCTCCGCGCGGAACCACCTTCCTGCTCACCGCCATCACCGCTGGCCTGGTCCTCAGCCACGCCGCGGCCTGGTGGCTTGGCTCCGCGTTCCCGGAGGCGGATCAGCCCGGCACCCTTCCGGACAAGCCCACGCTCCCCGCCGCTGGCCCCGCGCAATGGACCACCGCGGATCTCCTGCGCCGCGCTCACCGGCGCCAGGCAGATGAGGAGGCCCGGGCCCGCTCCGCCGCCGCGGAGACAGAGCGCAGCTACGAGGATAGGATCGCCGCCGCGCGTGCCAAGCTCCCGCCCGGCACCGATCCCGCGGACTACCTCGCCAAGGCCTTCGCAAAGCTCACGCCGAACTACCTTCCCAAGGCCATCCTCGAGTTCAGATCGGAGGAACCGCTCAGGCCGGACGAGCAGCCCGGCATGGAGTCCGCCGCCGCCTTCGGCATGTGGCTGGATGCCGATCCCGCCGCAGCCTTGGCCTGGGCCGGTCCGGCAGCCCGCGATTTCGATCTCTCCGGCTTCAGCAGGGAAGTGGCGCGCTGGCTCGCCGCCGGCGCCTACCGGCGCCTGGGCGAATACCTCGACCGCTTCCCTCTAACAGAAGATCTCTTGCTCGGTGCCGCGCGGATGCTGGCGCAGGAGCGCGAGCCCGCCCTCGCCGTGACCATGGCCGCCAGCCTGCAGGATTCCCGCGAGCGCTTGCAGATTCTCTTGCTCAGCTTCATGCTCGGGGAGGAGCGGATGAAGGGCCAGATGGCCGCCGCGCGGGCGCTGCTGCAGGAGCGGGATTACCGGGACTTTCTGCTCTACCTGCTGAAGGGAATACCCAAGCCGGGCGCGGACATGGTGGATGAGATCCGCCAGGCCGGCTTCCCTCCCGCGCTGGTGGCAGCGTACGAGAAAGGGGTGGCGGAAGGGATTTACGCAGCGGCAGAAGCGAGCGGCTGGGTGGACCCTTCCTGGCTCATGCAGCGGAAACCGGCCGAGCCCGAGCCCTTCGAGAGCCTCGCGGAAGAGCACCACCTGCCCCCGCTCCGCGAGCAAATGCCGGATCTGGATGACCTGCAGTCCGCCATGGTCACCGGGCGCATGCCACCGGAGGACGCGATGGCCCGCTTCGCCGAGGCATGGCCGGAGTCGCGCGGCAATCCAGAGCTGCAGCAGGAGATCCGCGGAATCCTGGCCGGCAGCCTTTCTGAGGCGGCACCGGTGGAGGCGCTGCGCTGGCTGCGGGAATCCGGCACCCCGCAGCAGTATTCCCGTCTGTTAGAGAAATGCTTCTTTCGCGCGCACCCTGAGCAGAGCGCCGCCATCATTGCGGACCTGCCCGCTGGCACGGAGCTCAGTGAGGACCATCGCGGCCGCATCAAAGGGCAAATTGGCTATTGGGACGCCTACGATACGGAGGGCTTCGATGCCGCGGTGGAGCGCATGGCGGCGGATGACACGCAGCTGCTCATGGCCACCTTCATGCGCGAGGAGCAGGAAGCCTCGCGACGCGAGCGGGAGACGCAGGACCCGCACCAGCTCGAACTTGAACGCGATGCTGACGAGTTCACCGCGGTGGATGAAGTCCAGGAGAAGGAGACGGAGGAGAACGAACAAAAACCGGAGGAGGGCGGGCAGTGAAGCAAGGGCAGCGCCGCATCCTCCTGCCCCTGCTCGTGCTGCTGCTGGCCTCGCACGCCGTGCTCTTCTTCATCGCCCGCGGCAGGACCGCCTCTAACAGAAGTATTGCGCCCACCCCGCAGCCTGCCGCGGCCAAATCCCGCGAGCGCGATGCCGCCGACAGCGCAGCCCGCGGCCATGATCTCTCCGCCGCCTTCCTGAGCCGGCTGCGGGAGCTGGAGCAGACACCGCTTTCCGAGCTCTCCCAGCAGGACTTCCTAACAGCCCGGCGCGAGCTCTTCCGCGAGTGGCTGCTCCGCGACCCGCGCTCCGCCTTCGACCACCTCTTCAGCCCGCTGGAAGACGAGCGCCTGAAGGACGTCTCCAGCAACCTGAAGAAAGAGATCGAGGAGGCCATGGCCCTGCACCCGCGCGATACCTGGTTCTGGATCGATGCGGGGCGCTACGGCTCGCTCACCCCGGTGGTCATGAAGAAGTGGCTGGGCGCGATGATGAAGGATGGCCAGGGCGACCTGGTGATCGACGTGCTGCCCCGCGTTCCTAGCTACTCCATCGACGATTGGGTGGAGGAACTCTGCCGCGACGCCAGCCCCGCCCGGCTCGCGCGCATCCGCAGCTTCCTGTTCAGCCCGCGCGGCTTGGAAGGGCGGAACCACCGCCTCATGCTCGATCACTACGCGCAGCGCATCGCTGCCCTCCCCGGGGCCACGGCGGACCAGCTGCTGGCCACGGAGACCGAGCCGCGCCTGCGCGGGCGCATCGCCGCGCAGTGGGCGTCCCGCGAGCTGGGCTACCTGCCCGCGGCGGATGCAGCACAGGGCGTGGCCGCCCTGCCGCGGGACACCCGCGGTGCCGCCCTGCAGGAAATGGTTTACGCCAAGCGCCGCGGCGGCTACGGCGCCAACATCGATCTGCTGGAAGAGCTGGATACCCGGCAGCTCTTCGGCAGCATGACCGGGCAGCGCCGGGAAAAGATCGTCTCCACCCTGGTCCACTCGTATGAAGAAGCACCTCTGGAAGACATCTTCACCGCCGTCGCCACGCGCCTCTCCAACCCCGCGCTGCGCGATGCCGTGCTGACGGATGTGGCCCGGGATCGCGCATGCGGCAACGAGGATCAGCTATTCGAGAGTCTGCCGCGCTTCCCCGCTGGCCCTGCGCGGGACCACTTCCTCGCCACCGTCGCCCCATACATTTCCACCGATGATCCCCGCATGGATCAACTCATCGCCGCGATCAGCGATCCCGCCCTCGCCGCGGAACTCAGGAAGGAGAGGGAAGACAGCGGGGAGGAGATGGAAGAGGAGGATGCCCCCGAACCGATGGGAGAGGGGGAGTGAATGGAGGCCCGACATAGGAGCCTGTCACGATAGCGCCAGGCAAGGACCTATCAGCACATCATGTGCTCCCGGATTTTCCCCAAGGCCCCCTCCACCAACTCGGCGATCGCGCGGCGGCGGGTCGAGAGCGAACCGCTGATGCCGAGCTTCGCGCAGACCTTATCGTTCTGGATCAAGTCCTGCACGGTCGAGCTCTGTGCCACGTAGAGGGTGTAGAGCAGCTTCCACTCCGTGGCGCTCAGCGCCTCCCGGCACTCCTTGTAGATCTTTTCGAAGGTGATCGCGGCCGTGGCGGAATCCTCGAACTGTAGCGGCCGCTCCGCATCCCCGGTCAGGGCGTCGAAGCTCTCGCCGGCATTCGGCTGGTTCTTCTGCGCGCTGCGGCGGCGGAACCAGTCGATCGCCCGGAACTGCACGATCCGCATGTGCAGGGGAATGATCTCTTCGAAAACCGTCGGCTCCTGGATTGGTGCGAGATGGCTGCTCTCCCGCTCACGGACCAGCTCCGCCAGGGTCTCGATGAACACGTCCTCCGCGTCGTGACCCTTGATGCCCCGCTTGTTCAGGGTGGCCAGCGCCAGCGGCCGCAGCATGTCCGGCAGCCGGTCCCACTCGCGATCATGATAGCCGCGCTCGGGGTGCACCCGCTTCAGGCGGTCCAGATCCAGATTCTGCGCATAGCGCCGGTCCGTGGGATCATGGTGGAGCTGCGGATCCGCCACATTCCGGCGCTCACCCGCCACGAAGTCGCGGGTCGCCTCGGTAGCCTCTTCAATCGCCCGCGCCACGAACTCGGCCTCCGCGGGCAGCTCCTGGAAGTCCAAGGCCACATTCCGCATCACCCGCTCCGCAATTTCCGCGGCGCGTTCTTCCGACACCAGCACGCCTTCGACAGGCCGGCGCGCGCGATGCCAGCAGGCTTCCCAGCATTTCTGGAAATGAGCGTGAGATGGGGTGGGCGACATGGGGGACAGCGGAAGCTATGAAAAACCAAAAAAGAATGCTTTGCAAGCCTCTAGGTTATCCTTAATTTCAAAAACAACGAGCGGTCGCCATCGTCCCACCGATTCCGCATCGAATGAGAACCAGCCTGATCCCCCTGGCCGGATTGATTCCGGCAGCCCTTATTGCGCCCCTGTCCGCCCAATCGGCAGGGCCCGTCAACGTCACCTCCGGAACTGCCACCTGGGCCGAGCAATCGACGCCGACGGGCACCCGTACGGTATTCACGGTCCGTGAGAATAGCATTCTCGAGTGGCCCAATGGCTTCAATCTCCCTCCGGGGAGCGAGATGGTCTTCAACTTCGCCAGCGGCAGCAGCGTGGTGAACGTCGTGGGCGGCAGTGGCGTGAATGTCATCGGCGGCACGGTCACCTCCAATGGGAACCTCACCTTCTCCTCGCCCCATGCCGATCTCGTGGTGAGCGGAAGTGTCACGGCGAATGCGGCCACCTTTGCCACCCTCCTGGCGGATTCTTCGGTGCTGTTGACCGGTGCCAGAAAAATCACCTTCACCGGCAATCCGCAGAGCAGCACCGGCCTTTTGGTCTCCGGGAGCATTGAGAGCAAAACCGCCGACCTGGTTTTGACCGGCCAGCGCGTCACCCTCGGCGATGCCTCCGTTCTGAAGGCGAAGGGCTCCGCCTTGATCGCCGGCGGTAGCCGGGTCGAGTTGGTGCGTAGTTTGCTCGCCAGCACGCTCCACGCCGCCAGCAGCGATGGTTTCGTTTACCATCTGGGCACCGTCAGCGGACTCCGGATCCAGGTCTCCGCCGGCAGCGACGTCCTCTTGAAGGGCCAGCTCCAAGCTCTCCTCATCCTTTTGGAGACAACCACCGGAAAGCTCGTCAAGGACGTCGGCGCTCTTCTGCTGGGGGATATCCTGGGCGGGCTCCTGCAAGATGGCGACAGCTACGCGCCCAACGACAGCCACCTGAGCACCTCGCTCGACGTGTCCGCGCCCGACATCCAGGGGAGCCACCAAGCGGAAACGCTGCCGCCAGGAGTTTCTCCAAGCCCGGCGGACTCCTAGACCGGCAGCGCCGCAGCAGCGGATCCCCCTCGGGCATCTGCGGCCATCCCCCGAATTGTCAGGCGGAGACAACTGAACAACCTGAATGTTCAATCTTTCCTAAAAAAATCTTCCAAAGTCGTTCACTTACCGTTATTTCTAAAAACAACGAGCGGTCGCCATCGTCCCACCGATTCCGCATCGACATGAAAACCAGCCTGCTGCCCCTTGCCGGATTGCTTCCGGTATGCCTCGTCGCGCCCCTGTCCGCCCAGTCGGCGGGGCCTGTCACCGTCGTGTCCGGAAGTGCCACGTGGACCGAGCAGGCGCTGCCTTTCGGCACCCACACGACTTTCACGATCAACGGCAACAGCACCCTGGAATGGGCCTCCGGTTTCAATCTCACGCCGGGAAGCGATATCTACTTCAACTTCGTCGGCGGGAATAGCGTGGTGAATCTGCTCGGCGGCACCGGTGTGAATATCATCGGCGGCAATGTCTCTTCGAACGGCAATGTCTCCTTCGTTTCGCCCACGGCCGACCTGGTGGTGAGCGGTAATGTCAGCGCGAACTCGGTGACCCTCTCCACCCTCGGGGCCGATCCTGCGGCACTGCTCGGCAACACCGGCAAGATCACCTTCTCCGGCGATCCCGCCAGCAGCACCAGCTTGGTGGTGAATGGCTCCATTGAGAGCAGGGGTGGCGATATCATTCTGGTCGGCCAGCGCGTAGTCACTGGCGATCGCGCTGCTCTCAAGGCGAAAGGTTCCGTCCTGATGGCCGGCGGTAGCCGGGTCGAGTTGGACCGCAGCGCTAGCGCCCGCACGATCAAATCCGCCAGCAGCGACGGCTTCGTCTTCCACCTGGGCAAGGCGAGCGCGGGTCGGATCGAAGTCGCCGCCGGGGCTGATTGCCTGGTCAAGGGCCAGCTCAAGGCCGGGAAGATTTTCCTCGAGGTGGGCAATAGCGGAAAGATCCTCAAGGAAGCCAGCGGCCTTCTCGTGAGTCCTCATGTGGAAGTGAACGGCACCGTCCAAAAGGGCGGCAAGTATGGAGCGGATGATGCCGACTCGGCTTCCTCGCTCAATCCCTCCACTCTCAAGATGCCGACGATCAGGCGCCCGGACGGGACCACCCTGACCAAAGAGCGCACCGTGGTGAGCAACGTCCCCGTCTCCGCCAATGCCGATACCGCCCGCGACCGCAAATCCACCGCGAATGCCGCAGTCGCCAGCCGCGACCGCAGCGACAAGCAACCGCTGATGCAGCGCGGCTCTTTCTTCGGGATGCGCGGCGGTAGCGAGACCGTGAAGGCGGAGAAGACCGACAAAGCCGACAAGAGCGACAAGTCCAATAAGGCGGACAAGGCGCGCTGACTGATCTGACAGGCCCCGCGCGCCTTGCTGTGAGGCTCATCCGGCAGGCGCTGGATCCAGTGCCTTCTTAGCCCTCTTGCCCCACAACCGCGCCACGAGGAACACGAGTAGCGGCGAGGCGATCCAGAGCCTCCTCCAAGGAAAGCCCGTGGTCTTCACCACGATCAACCCGCCGGTCTCCAGCGGCGTGTTCTGGCTCAAGACAAAGGGCCCGTATCTCAAGACCGCTGCCTCGAATTCTGCATCGTCTTTCTGCCCTTCCAGGAATTCCCGCTGGCACTGCCACAGTGCCTGGCCCGGCCGGTCCGATGCCAGCGCGAGCCGGTAGAAGCGCTCCATGAACTCCGGCGTCGAGCGGTCGGACACGGGCCAGAGCGCCACCACGATCTCGCGCGCACCTGCCAGGGCGAAGCCGCGGCGCAGGCCTAACAGGCCCTCACCGGACACCGCCGTGCCCGCTCCGGACTCGCAGGAGGAAAGCGTGACCAGCCGCGTCCCGTGCAGCGGCAGCTTGGCGACTTCCGAAGGGAACAGCACATCGTCCGTTTCCGAAAGCATCGGGCTGTTAGGTTTCCGGAGTGCGGCCCCGTGGAGCAGCAGCCCGCCGGAGTAGAGCAAGTCCGCATTCTCGTCGAAGTCCATCAGCTCGCCCGCGGGCAAGCGTCCCGGCAGGAAGAAGGCGTGCGAGCCGAGGTGCAGAACCGCGGGTGGGGGAGAGAGATGGGCCAGCGCCGTCTCCGTGGCCCCGCCGTCCCGCAAGAAGACCGAGCCCTGTGGTGCCAGCTTGAGCAGGCGCTGCGTCTCATCTGCGGTCCCCGGCATGGAATCAAGGTTCGCCAGCAGTCTGAGCAGGCGGTCCTCACCCGGGTCCTCCTTGGACTTCGGAAACTCCGAGACGCCGAAGACCGTCCACGGGCTCGACCGCAGGCTCAGGGGCGAAGCCGGCCCCGCGAGGTCCCGCGCGCTGGTCACGGTGACCACTTGCAGGTACCGCTTGCAGAGCGGCTGCATCGATTCATCCAGCAGCGTCGCCAGCGGCAGGAAATGCAGCGCCCCATCCGGCGAGAAGGCGACATGCTGCGTGCCTGCGGGCAGCTCCTTGGCGATCGGTTCCCAGAATTCATCATGCAGGGAGCGCAGGATGCTGCGCAGCGTGAGCGTGGGGGCCGGCGAACTCTTGCCCGCCAGCTCCCCGGCCCGCCAGTCCAGGCGCCTGCGGAAGTTCTCCAGCCAGCGGTCGAGATCGGCCGCGCTGCCCAGCTCCACCCACTTTGGTGGACCCTCCGGCAGCATCACCACCGCGCCGTAGCGCATCTCCGCTTCCGGTCCGGCGCTGAGGTAGCGGCAGGCATCCACGAAGGCGCAGCCCGGCTGGAGGGTCTTGCGGATCTCTTGCCAGCTTGGCGCTGGTGCGGGCGTCGCGTTTTCCGTTTCTTCCTCCTCCAGCATCGCATCGAGCAGCCGCGCCTTGCTCGCAGCCAGCACCCGCGCGATCCGCTCCGCATCCCCGGTGGCACAGGGCAGCGAGACCAGATCGAGCCGCTGCAGGAAATTCAGGCGCTCCTGCTCGCTGCCGTGATGGATCATCTCATCCAGCAACTCCAGGCCGATACTCGTGGCGCGGTCGATCTCCGGCAGCGCATCGCTGTCGCCGGAGAGCAGGGAATTGCGGGCCAGATTGCGCGCCGTCTCCGCCACCCGCAGGTGGACGCGTGGCAGGTGCTTGGCCTGGAGCTCCGCGGCCCGGCGCAGATGCTCGCCCGCGCGCTTGTAGTCGCCGGCGGCCTGCTCGGCACAGCCCAGGTTGTTCAGGGGCCGGATCAGCACGGCATCCTCCGGGCCGCGTGCCTCTTCGAGAATCCGCAGGGACTTGGCGAAGATGTTGGCCGCATCCAAGGCATTGCCCTGGGATAGGTCCAGGACCCCGAGATTGTTCGTATAGGGCTCTGCCCGGAAGGCCAGCGCCGGATCCTGATAGAGTTCGCTGGCCTGATCCGCGCAGGCCTCCAACCCGCTCCGCGCCTCATCCACCCTGCCCAGCCGGAGCTGGGCCAGAGCCAGTTGGCTGGTCAGGGTGAGGGTCAGCTCCTTGTCGTCGAACTCCAGCTTGAGCGCCTCCTCGCAAGCCGCCGCGGCCCGCGCGTAACTGCCCAGGGTGTGCAGGTAGCGCGCCAGGTAGCCCAGCCGCCGCGCGCGGGTCGCAGGGTCATTCTCCGGCGTGGCGTCCAGTGCCTGATTGAGAAGTTCCCCCGCTTCCGGGTAGTGGCCCTGGATCAGGAGATTGAGCGCCAGGTGATCGCGGGCCTGCGCCAGCGGAGCCTCGCGTTCCCCTGCGGGGAGGGCACCCCGCGCGGCCAGGACCTGCCGCAAAAGCTCTTCCGCGGCTTCGACCTCACCGAGATCCTGGCGGCTCAGTGCCAGGGCCTCCAGCACGTCAGCCCGTGCCGCAGGCTCCGCCGTGGCCAAGCGCTCGACCGCCTCCTGGAGATGGGTCACCGCTTCCGCCGGTTTCCCCGCAGCCCGTTCGATCAGCCCGAGGCCCTGCAGCGCATTGCCATATTCGCGGGCGTCCTCCGCGCTCCGGCTCTTTTCCCAGACCGCCTTCCATTCCGCGCTCACTTCCTCCAGATCCTGCTCGGTGGGGACGTCGGAGGGGGCCGCCTCCTCCTCGGCCGATGCGCCTGCGACCGCAAGCCACAGGCATGCGGGCACGGTCAGACAGCGGCGGAACGCGGGCAACATGGAGGCAGCCGGATGGAAACGATCACGATCACGATCACGGCGGCCATCCAAGCAAGGGCCCTTCCGCGGCCCGCAGTATCCCTTAAGACGCACTGACAATCAAGCCGGGCCTGTGCATTGCGGCCTGATAAAACGAGCGGCTCTACCGCTGGGAGCGCGGAGCCACTGGCCCGCAGAATGGTCCTCGGCAGCCCGCCACATCACCAGAAGTTCAGCAGCATCCCGCCATGGCGATTCTACAGACCTTTTCCACTCTTCCCTCAGAAACGCGTAGGGAATTCCATCGACATCGGAGATCGGAAGTACATCCTTCGCGCCTCCCCCAGAGAGTGCGAAGCCCGCCGGATCTCCTCCCCGAGAACGGCGGGTTTTTCATGCCGGAGGAGAAGAAGGACTGGGAGGAAAAGCCAAGAGGGTAGGGGACTTGGTGCCCATCATTAGGAGCCTATCACTTCTCACTTGGCACCCATCACCTCTCCGCGCTGGAGGCGCATCGGAATTTTAGCCGGTGGTGGAGGCTTTGCGCAACCACCGGACCGACCACCAAAACGATTCCCGCCCTGGAGGGCCGGCGGAAGAGCCACTGCTACGAGAGGTATCGTACTTCCCTCGTCTCCCCGGCCCGGTCACTCGTAGAGCCGGGAGCACAGGGGGAGCTTCCGCTACTTCTCCAAGCCAGCCCCCACGGGTAGTGAAAAATCCCATGGCGTGCCCGGCCCTCGCGGCGCAGCCGCTTTAGGAGTGCGCGCGAGGATCGCCGCTTTCTGTGCGGTCTCCCCACGAATCCTCGTCCGAGTTCTAGGGGAATGCCCCCTCATCTTTGGGAGCGCGGGCGGCCACCAGTCGGCATCCATTCCGGAGATGATCCCCGGAAACAAATGGCTGCGGTGGGAAGAAAGGAGGTCGCCCAATCAAAGTCAGGGGACCTGCCTGGCATTCTCAAGCGAAACCCGGTGCGGATGGCTCCTTCCCGCGTTCCTGCCTCGCTGGAGCCCCTGCCGGGGCTCAATCCCTGTACCCCTGCATCCGGGGGTAGTCGCGCTAAGGCGCTCGAACCCCCGGCTACTTGCTGAACTCCCTCTGGGAGACAATCCAGTCCCCAGCCTCGGATGGACTCGTGGGCTAAGGTTCCGCCGCACACAAGACGCAGCTCACTGCGCCACCGGCATGCTCACCTGGATCCGCAAGAACCCAGTCCTCGAGTCCGACGCAGTCGAGAAGCTCATCGCCCGCTTGCCATTGACCGTGGCACCGGGAACCAAGGTCCCCTCCGCATCCTCCCAAGTCGCCAGATCCGTCGAATATTGGACCGACCAAGTTCCGCCGTTGGTGAGAAGGTAGGGGTCCGCGGGATCGAAGAGCGTTGCCGCGATCTCGAAGGAGGCGGCGATCTGGCCTTCCGTCACGCTTAGCACCGGTGCGGTCGGCTGCACTGCGGCATTGTTCGCGTCAGTCGCGAAGAAGGTCTCCAGCGCGTCGCTGGCACCATCACCATCGCTGTCCACTTCCGGTGCGGGCTGGACCTGGACCAGCGCGGTCACTCCCGGGGATGCCTGAGCGGCGGTGGGAGCGTAAGCGGCGGCCCGCAGGTTTTCCTCCACCTGCGCCGGAGTGAGCGAGGGATTCTTCGAAAGTTCGACGAGGGCTGCGGCAGCCGTCAGCGCGCAGGCCGGGCTGGTGCCGTCCATCAGGTCGTACTTGCCCGCTGTCGGGTTGTCGTAAAACAGAGTGCGGACGTCCTCGCCCGGGGCGTAGAGATCGACCGCCGGGCCATAGTTCGAGCTTGCGAACTTCTGGTTGTTGATGCCGCTGGCACCGACGCAAATCACGCCTGGCTTGGTGCCGAAGGCGGGAGGCGTGTAGGCGGAGGCATCTTTGTTCGAGTTGCCCGCGGAGATCACCACGGTCAGGCCCGCGGCGAGCGCCTGATTGATCGAATCCTCCATGCCAGCGCTCGTTGCCGCTTGCTCCGAACTGCAGGCCAGGCAAATCACGCCGGGCATGCGGGTGGCCGCGGTGAGGTGGTAGATCCGCGCCTGCTGGATGGCGTAGATGATCGAGCTGGAGTCCGTGCGCTGCGTGGTCTCGTTGCCCATGAAGACATCGTAGTTCACGACCTCGATCGGGGTGCCGAGTGCCACGCCCGTTTCCGGACCCGCGATGATCGAGAGGAGGTCGGTGCCGTGCTCGAAGGCCGCGGCAGCGCCACTGTTGACGCGATAGGTTTCCTTGATCGTGAGCTTCGGATTCCGCTTGAACCAAGTGCCCCAGGCCTTGGTCTGCTTCACGGAGGTGTCGATCAAGAACAGCCGCACCTTCTGCGTGGTGGCCGGGTAAGAGAACGCTTTGGCCGAGATGTTGCCGCCATCGTTCAGGCGCGCGCGCGCCCAATCGGACGTGGTGTCCGCTTGCGCCACAGCGCCCGCCAGCAAGGCGGCGCTAAGCGATATCCGGAACCATCCGGAACTGGCGGCAGAAAAGAGGCGATTCACAGAATGAGGGCGGCTGCCATTTCTCTATCTAACTTTTCCGCCATTTGTCCAGCATTAGTAATGATTGTAATAACATGCCTTAAAGTCTGAAAAACCCGATAGTTTCAAGGGCTTTGAAGCTGGATTTTTTAAAAATAAGGCAAAGTTGATCTCTCTTGTTTTTAATATTTAGCTATGTGTTTGGCTTTGCCTTAATAGCCAAGTTTGGCTAAGCAAATGCGTCGCCATTCGCTTGCCCCCTGATGCGTCCGCTTTTGCTGCTTCTCGCCCTGCTTCCCACCGTGCGCGGCCAATCGCTGCCCGGGGTGGAGCCGCGTGTGCCACAGGCGGTCCCGGCGGAGTCCCTGCCCGCGGTGAAGCGCGAGGCCGGGGCGGCGGAGAGCGGTGGTGTGTTGATGCCGCGGCTCGAGCGGGTGATCCTCACCAAGCCGGGCGGTGGGGCGGAGGCGGAACAAGCTCCCGGCCTGCTCGCCTCCAGCGACCTCACGCTTCCCGCTCCCGGGGCCCTTGCCAAGCGTCTCTCCCCATGGCTGGGCAAGCCGCTCCACGAGGGCGGTCTGACCGCCATGGCCGATGAAATCCTGATCCACTATGACCGCCACGGCTACCCGGTGGTGCTGGTGGAGGCCCCGGATCAAGACCTCACGAAAGGCGTGCTGCGCCTCACCGTGGAGATTGGCCGCTACGGGGAGATCGGCCTGTCCAAGCCGAAGTACGGGAACCCGGACAAGCTTCAGAAGGGCCTGCGCCTCCAGCGCGGCGAGCCGGTGCGACGGGAGGAGTCCGATGAGCAGCTCGCCTGGTATGGCCGAACGGCCTTCCGCCACCCGCGGCTCTTCGTTTCCCCCGGCGCGGAGCCTGCCACCGCGGACCTCTTAATTGCCTTCGAGGAGACCAAGCCCTGGCGCGTGACCACCGGCTACGAGAACAGCGGCCCGGACCTGCTCGGGCGGGATCGCATGCTGCTCGGCGTAGTCGGCTGGACGCCGGGCGAGCACCTCCTTGCCTGGCAAAGCGTCATTGGCACGCCGCCATCATCCCTGCTGGCAAATGCCCTGCGCTGGGAGATTCCCTTCCACGCCAGCCACCAGACGCTCCAACTCGATGCCGCCTACGCGAAGGTGGAGTCGCGCTACGGCAGCTATGGCGATGTGGTGGAGAGCGAGGGCTCCTCCTGGTCCTTCTCCGCACTGCAGAAGATCCCGCTGCCGCCGGTCTTCGGCTGGCGCCAGACCCTCGGCGCGGGGCTGGAGGTGAAGGGTACCGACCAGTTCCTGCTCTTCGGCGGCGATTCCACGGCCTCACCGGGTGAGGTAGTGCTGGCCCATGGCAAGCTGACCCATGAACTCGCGCGCACCTGGGAGAATGGCGGCGCTTCCTTCGAGACCTCGCTCTTCGCCGCGCCGGGCGGCTTGGGCGGGAAGAATGGCGATGACGACTTCAAGGCCTACGATCCCCAGGCGGATTCCAGCTACTGGTTCGGCCGCTTCTCGGGAGAGGGCTGGTGGAGTCCCGGCGCGGATTGGCAGCTCCGCCTGCGCGGCACGGCCCAGATGGCGGATTCCCGTCTGCTGCCGGCGGAGCAGTTCTCGGCCGGCGGCTACCAGACGGTGCGCGGCACCGCGGAGCGCGAGTTCGCCGGGGACAATGGCTGGCAGACTTCCTTGGAAGTGCTCTCGCCGCTGATCTCGCCGGTGAAGGGTTGCGATTTCCGCCTGCTGGTCTTCTTTGACCACGCCGGGCTGGATAGCATCCGCGGCACGGATTCCTCGCTCTCCAGCAGCGGCCTCGGCCTGCGGATGCGCCTGCTGGACCATCTCGACCTCCGCATCGACCACGGCTGGCGGCTGGATGATTCGGAAGATCGCACCCATTTCGGACTGAGCGCGAGTTTTTAGAAGGCCGGAAATCCTTGGTTTCCAAAGCATTTGGGAATCCCGACGATCTGTTTTTAAAAGTTTTTTAGATTTTTTGGAAATCCGGATCCCGGGATTGCGATTGGTTCAGTAATGACGAGCTTTCTCCCCAGCTTCCAAACCACCAACCGCACTTCGGGGGAAGTGCAGTGGCTGGGCGAAGCACGGGGACTGGCGAGTCAGGGATTCATTGCGGCACGGCGACAGCACAAGCGCCTCCCTGCCGCGACCTCCAAGCATGCGGAACCCCGGACGGGGGGAACGGCTGGTGGAAACGGGAACACACGGGCGATCGCAGATCGGGGGATCTGCAGCGCTTCATCCCGCTTCCTCTGCTGTCTGTCCGGCTACCGTACCCCAGGGAATGGCGCTGCGCGGATCGGGGGATCCGCCGCCGCGCCTGACCCGGAATTTTCCAGCCATCGGTTCGTGGATTCATGCGCCATTGGGATCGGGGGATCCCAAGGTACATTGGTTAGTTAGTAGTATAGTAGTTAAGCCGGAGTCCGGAGGTTTTCGCCCCGGATCAACGAAAAGCCGGTGCCGTCGATCCGGGGGGATTGAGACGGCACCGGCTTTCTCTTGTACGGAGTGCCGCTCTCCGAGCGACATTTCAAGGACGAGCTTCTTTCCAGAAGCGAGTCAGATGGATCATCCATCCAAGTCGACGAGCGGTTTCGATTCCACCGCGAGCTCCGCCTAAACCTAACAGCGCACGGTGCGCTCCTTGATCGGGCTCTCAAAAGAGCTAGCATCCCAAGAATGCAAACGAAGCGGACTGCCTGGGTGCTGCCCCTGCTACTTCTTGTCGCTCTATCAAGCTGCAAGAAGCCCAGTCCCAGCCTGGCTCAAAGCGGCAACGTGATAGGTGAAGCCAAAAGCTACGACAACAAGGTCGCCGAGGATGATCCGCTCAAAGTGATTGGCATGGCGGAATTTGCAGTGGGGGATGCACCAGCGGCGAATCCCTCTCAACACCCGGTTCGTCTCTCGATCCACGTGGACCGAAATGTGGAGGTTGGAGGCGAGTTCAGGTTCGAGTTCGGAAGCAAGATTCTTCCGGTCGGCGGTTCCGAGGATGTGAGGGGTCAAGATAAGGAAGTGATCGAAAAGTTGCTGTGGGTCGATCTCGATCAGGAAACCATGGAGGAGCTGCCGAAGATTTCCGAGGTGAGATTCTCCTTCGGCGGCAAGTCAGTTTGCTTGCTCTCCTCTGCCCACCTCGAAAAGATCCGCAAGTATTGGGGCGAGGTCGTAGCCGGATCGAGGCCGCATTTCATCTATGCGGTGCGGCGCTCTGACATGGCTACCGTCGAGTGACTGCGCGCTGAGTGCCTGGCGCGCGGCGCCCCGGATCCGAACTCTGAAATCCCAAATTTGAGATTTGGAATTTCTCCCTCTCAAATCTGATACGCCACCTCCGGCGTCCTGCTGATCGGTGCCGCCTTCGGTTGCTTGGTCGCGTGCTTCAGCACACTTGCCGCCGTCTCCGCGGCACGCAGGCGCAGTTCCGGCACCGCCGTGCACTCCCAGTAGCGAGCACGGAGCATGGGGCCCACGTAGTAGATGCCGCGGATCACGGCGCCGTCTTCTTCCACGAGGCGGAAATCGGAGGAGGTATCCACGCCCAGGCCGAGCTCATCCTCGCGGATCCAGCCCTTGCCGAGCAGGTCGTCCAACAGCGGGCTGTTAGAGCTGGCCAGGCGCGCGGTGAAGCCGGTGGCATTGATCACGCGGTCGAACTCGCCGCTGCGGCTGCCGGTCGCCGGGTGCGTCCACTCCGCCAGGTAGCGTCCGCTTGGCAGGCGCTCCAGCTTGGCGATGCCGCCGCGGTATTGTTCCAGGATACCCTCGTTCCGCATGCGCTCCGCCGCGGCCATGACCGCCGGGGCGATGCGGTGCCGCACGGATTCCCAATACGGCTTGATGTGACGCTTGAAGCGCCGGCGCTCGCGGCCGGGCAGCGCGGCCCAGATCGGGGCGGTGACCGGGCGCAGGGCATTGATGACCTCGCGCCAATCCATGCCCGCGCCTTCAGCCTCGGCAATCGCCTCGCGGACTCGGCGGCAAAGGCGGGAGACCTTCATGGGTTCGCGCGCAAGTTTCTCGCGGAAGCCCTGGGCATCGAAGGCCGGGGCTCCGGCTGTGCCGTGCGAGACATGGCAGGCGGGCAGCAGGCCGCGGCGCGAGATCGCCACGATCTTGCCGCGATGGCCGCGCGCGGAGAGTTCCGCCAGGACATCCATGCAAGTCAGGCCGGTGCCCACGATCAGGACTTCATCGTTCGTGCCGACTTCGTCCAGCGCCTTCGCTTGCCAGGGATCCGCCATCGCCGGCCACTCCTGGCCCGCGGGGAAGTGCTCGCGGCCCGGCGGTGTGCCGATCGCCAGCACCACGGCCTCCGCTTGCAGCGCACCGCCATTCGAGCTGAGCACCTGGAAATCACCATCGCGGCCATCGATGCATTCGACCTGCTCGGTGCGCACCTCCAGCTTGGCTCGGGAGTAGTGTGCCGCATCCTTCAGAATGTCGCCGAGGTATTCGCCATACCAGGTGCGCGGGGCGAAATCGCTGGTGGCCACGCTGCGGCCCTTGCGCGCGCACCATTCGTGGAAATGTCCCGGCGCATCGCCGAAGGCGGACATGCCGCCCGCGGGCACGTTCAGCAGATGGGTAAGGCAGCGCGTGCCGTAGGCCACACCGCGGCCGACCTCCGGTGCCGCCTCGAAAAGCACCACCCGCGTGTCCGGCCCGCACTCGCGGAGCAGATGTACGGCAGTCATCGTACCAGAAAATCCGCCGCCCACCACCGCGAAGGTCCGCAGGCCGGCCTCGGCATTCGCCGTCGCATCCACATCGTAGCAACGCTGGATGCTGCTGCCCGCCTTGGTCAGGTCCACGCCATAGACGTGGATCGATACCGTGGGCGTCATGTCATCGTTGGAAACTTGGTGGATGTCCCCCGGAGGATGCAAGAACTCGACCTCCCCGCGGTAGCACACGGTGCTCTTCTCCCGCACCAGCATGCCGCTGGCATCGCGCATCCACAGCGTCTCCACCTCGCGCCCGCGCCACACGCCGAAGCAGCACCAGCAGCGGTGGTCGTGCACCGGCGTGCGATGCCCTGGCAGCCAGATCAGCGCCGCGATCGAAAAGCGCCCCGCGGGATCCACGTGCAGGAGTTCCTGCCGATAGGTCGCCAGCGGCGCGGTGGGCGTCTCGCCCAGGATCAGATCGTCATCGGCCAGCGCGCGCTGTAGTGCGGCCTTGATCTCGCCCTCGGCCCACTCGGCGGAGCCATTGCTTTTCTCCAAGGCTTGCCCGATTTCCGCGGCAAGCTTGGCGATTCCCTCTCCCACACAATCCGGCGTCGCGAGTGCGCTTGGCATGTCCTCCTTCATGCCTCCGCTCGAATCCTAAGCGCAAGAGTCAAATTAAACCTCAATAATTGGAGTGATTTGCTGCGGATTCAGGGCACTCCGCACACACCGTGTGCGCAGGCAGGGACCGACCTCCGGGCGGTCAGGGTGGGGGCGTGGCTCATTATCATTTCGTCTTGCCTTATCCCTGCGTGGCTATGCTCAGACGAAGCGCTCCCACCACACCCAGCACCGCTATTTCCCAAGTATCCGCTCGATCTTCCGCCGCAGGCTCGGCGGCATGCGGAAGTTCTTCGACGAACTCGGCGAGAAACCCGAGTAGCTGATTGCCCCAATCCGGAAGTGGCCATCGGAATCGCGGATCTCGCAGAAATAGACCGGTCCGTCCACCATTGGACTGAAGGCTTTCGCGGTGGAAGTCAGTCTCCAGATGCCCTCCTTCGAATCAAAAGTGGGCTTATCAAGGTTGAACATCCCGAGGAACTCCTCGTGCTGCTTTGCGTCGATAAGCAGCTTTCCGATCTGTTGGACCTGATCCACGCTCAGCTTCGGTTCCGCGGCGCAGGCAACGGAGTTGATCGCAAGCGCCAGAAAGATCGGCAGGAGGCCCTTCATCGCACTTGCATGATGTCTGGCCACCGGCGGAATTCAATCCTCAAAATCCCTGCCGCCTCGCGCACCTTGGGACCCACGGCTCGAACCGTTGAGGATCGCGTCGATGTTGTTGGGGCCGATCTTGCCGCGGTGGGGCTTGGCCTTCGCTTGCTCCTCACGCATGAGGTCCAGCGAAGTCCGGCGCCCAAGCGGCAAGCTTCTCCGGAACGCGGCATCGAAGTCCTCAAGCGGCGTATAGAGGATCCGGTCTTTGAAGTTGCCGGTAAGGAGCGACATCGTCTGGTGATTGATGTAGGCCGCTCCGTCCTTCTGGCCGAGATACTCGATGTTGATCATCGTCGCCGGCAGCGGGATCGAGGCATACTCGCGCTTGAACTCCTGCGGTGAAATGCGGGTGGGTCCAGCGCATTGGCAGAGAAGAAGCGCGAGCGCAGCGGTTGCGGCTTTCATGCGATGCATGAGGAATGGCACAAGCAAAGGATCAGCGGAAGAGCCAACGCAGCGTATCCGGGAAGATCGCCCCACCGTGCTTGCCGCTGTGCTGGCCATGGCCCCACACGAAGCGGTGGTCGTAGCCCTTGAATTTGAGCGCGGCCTGCATCTGCATGTTGGCCAGCGGCCAGGACCCGGCACCATTGTCGAGGTCCTGGATGCCTTCCTGGAAGAAGGCGCGGATCGGCTTCTTCTCCTCCTTGCGGATCAGGCCGGGATAGACATCACCGCCACGGATATTGGTGAAGGACCCGATCTGCGACACCACCTTGCGGAAGGCATCGGGCCGCTGCCAGGCCACGGTCCACGCACAGATCCCGCCGGAGCTCATCCCGCAGATCGCGCGCTGCTCCGGATCGGTGGTGAGGTTTTTGTCTTTCGCGACTTCAGGCAGGATCTCCTCTAACAGGAAGCGGGAGTAAGCATCCGACAGCGTGTCGTATTCCACGCTGCGGTTGCTGCTCTTCCATGGCTCCTGCGGTAGCTCGCTGCCCATGTGGCCGGGATTGATGAAGATCCCGATGATGGGCGGGATCTCCTTGGCCGCGATCAAATTGTCGAAGACCACTGTGGCCCGGCATTCGCCGGTGGGATTCAGATAGGCGTGACCGTCTTGGAAGACCATCACCGCGCAGGGCTTCGCGGCATCATACTGGGCCGGCGTGTAAACGGAATACTCGCGGATCGTGCCGGGGAAGATCTTCGAGTCCTTCCAAACATGGGTCGTCACCGTGCCTTTGGGGACCCCGTCCTTCACCATCGAGTCCGGGCCGAGCGCTGGCTCGGGCATATCCGGAAGGGAAAGGGTGGGGGATGGATCTTGGGCGAGCGCCGTGGTGGAGAAGGCGGCGGCGAGGACGAGGTGGCGGAGCATGGTTCTGGAACGCGCTTGGGCGCGGGGACTTTCAGGGGTGACACGATGGGCGGGCATGCTCTGAAGGCCGGCCCCGGAGAGCTGGGTCGCCATTCCTCGTCGCCCGCGGTTCATCGATGGTAAAATTCCTGTAAACGAATTGATTGTAGATGAGCAATTCGGCGCGGTGCCCTAGCCTGTGTGAAATCCCATCAACCATGAAGCATCGCCTGCTTGTCCTCGTAGCTCTCGTAACCTCGCTCTCTCCCGTGCGGGCCGATACCATCGACGAGGTGATTGCGGATCTGCGTTCAGGGGATCCGGCGAAGCTCAATGCGCGGCTCTCAGCGCCCGCGTGGAAAGCCGGGGACGCACGGATCATCGCAGCTTTGTGGGAGTTGGTGATCGGCGAAGACCGCTTTGCCAGGATCAAAGATCCGAGTGTGAAAGGCTTCCATGAGATCGATCTCAAGCGCTTGGCGAGGGAGTGTCTCGCCACCTGCCAGGGGGATCTGGCCGGGCTCGCCCTGCAGCACGTCGCATCCGCCGATCCTGCATCTCGCCGGGAAGCAGCACTGCTTTTGTCGAAGTTGGACAAGCCGGTGCCTGGTACGGTGGCCGAGCTCGATCGCGGCTTGCGCAGCGACTATCCCGCGGTGCGTGAGGCGTCCATCTCGGCGCTGGGCAAGCAAGGGGACGAGGCGGTGGGCCCGCTGCTGAAGCACCTGAAGAAGGTGGCGGCTGAGCCTGACTACGATGAGTTTGGCGCGGTCACCCAAACGCTCGGGGGGATGGGAACCCAGGCGCGGAAAATCTTGCCTGATCTAACAGGCTATCTCGACTTGGAGAAGTATTCCGCGGAGCAGGTCGCGATGGCCCTCTCGCCAATCGAGGTCTTGGGTAGGGCGGGCGAGGCACCGGCGAGGAACTGGGATCTGGTGCTGCCAGCCCTCAAACGCTTGGAACGCCAGTCGAAAGGTGTGCTTCACGATCGGGCGAAGGGTCTCGCCGCAGCCATTTCCAGAGTGACCGCCGCGGAGAAGGAAGACACGCAGGAAGGCCGGAGGTGAGCGGGAAGACCACTATGGTTCTCAAGGGCGCTCATTCCAGTAAACGATCAGATTCTTCGTCGCCCGCCCCGCCGCGATGATGTCCGGCTTCCCGTCGCCGTTCAGGTCCGCCACCTTGAAGTCCTCGCAGGCCATCGTGTTGTCATCCACGCTGGCATGCAGCTTCCAAGTGCTGCCGTCTTCCGCGGTGGGTACATACATCCGGATGCCCACCTTCTTGTCCTTGTCCTGCTTGCGCCAGCCGGCGATGAGCTGGTCGTAGCCGAGACCGAGGAAATCCGCCGTGGCCAAGGCGTGGCCTTCCGCGAGGCTGCCATCTAACAGGACGCGCTTCGCCGACCACAGGCCGCTCTCCGCCTCCGGGTTGATGGCCACTTCATTCCCGTGGAAGGGCTCGATGGTGGCGATCATCCGCTTGCCGTTCGGCAGCTTACCCAGGCGCACTTCGCCCGCGCCTTTCTCGGTCATCTTGGTGGCTTGCCAAGAGTCGCCGGACTTGCGCAGCAGGTGCACGCCCTCCTTGCAAGCGACGAGCATCGATTCACCTGTAGTGCCGGGCCACGAGATCGGATCGAAATTGTGCGCGAGGTGGAACTGGTCGTTGATCAGAAAAGTCGGCCACTCCTTGCCAGCCTCCTTCTGCGGCTCATAGCCCAGGAAGCGGATGCCATCGCCCTCGGTGTTCACGTTGTTGCAGCCGTGCAGCGGCAGCACCGCCAGGAAGAACTTGTCATCCGCCTCCTTGATCCAGTGCATGCGGTGGGTGGTCGGCTCGCGGTGCTGGACCTGCGCCTGCCATTCCTGCGTGCGGTCACCCGGAGCGGTGAGCGTGAAGACCGCGCCGCTGTTCTTCGTGTCGCCGGGATTCCACTCCGCGCCGATCGCCACCTCGGCCTTCTTGTCGCCATCGATGTCGCGGGCCGCCACGCACACGTGGTCCTGCTTGGTCAGCGAGCCGGTCATGTGTTGTTTTGTCCAATCCGGATTCCGGTACCACACCGTCTCCTTCGAATCCACCAGCACGATGTCCAGCTTGCCATCGCCATCGATGTCCGCGATCGAGAGCCCGTAGCCGATCCCCAGCTTGTCATCCAGCGTCTGCGCGCGGAACTTCGCAGGCGGCGCCTCCGGCAAGGCATGGAGCGGAGCGGCGAGGGCGATGAGAAGTAAGAGACGCATGGCGGGACGGATACGTTGGTGAACGGACCGGATCTTCGGGGAAATGACGAATCGCTTCTTTCGAAAAGAAAGGAGGGATCTTAGTGCTTCTGTCTTTCTCCTGCCTTCCTCTTGCCTTTCTCCTGTTCCAATTTCCTGCCTTTCCGTCCCAAGCCAAGCTGCAGGTGAGAGCTGCAGCATTAATTTGCTGTCCGGCCCAAGGCAGTATTTTGAACAGGAGAAAGGCAAGAGGAAGACAGGAGGAAACAGCCAAGAGAATATCGTAAGGGCGGAAATTCTGAATTCGTCATTCGCGGAAATCTCCCGAACTGCCTAACGTATCGGTCCCATGCGTCTTTGTCCGCTGCTCCTTTCCGTTCCCCTCATCCTTTCAGCGCAAGAGGACCCGGACCGCCCGGTCGCCCAGACCCCGGCGCTACCGGCCGCGGAGACGGCGGCGAAGATGAAGCTGCCGGCGGGCTTTCGCATGGAAGTCATCGCGCAAGAGCCGGATGTCGTGCAGCCCATCGCCTACACCATTGATGACCGCGGGCGCCTCTGGGTGCTGGAGAACACGAACTACCCGGAATGCCCCGGCCAGCCGAAGGACAAGGTGCTGGTCTTCGAGGATGCGGATGGCGACGGCAAATTCGAGAAGCGCACGGTCTTCTGGGACAAGGCCACCTTCAGCAGCGGCATCGCCGTCGGCTTTGGCGGCGTGTGGATCGGCTCGCCGCCGAACCTGCTCTTCATCCCGGACAAGGACGGCGATGCGGTGCCCGATGGCGAGCCACAGGTCGTGCTCGATGGCTGGGCCGCGGAAGACACGCACGAGACGCTGAACAACTTCACCTGGGGTCCGGATGGCTGGCTCTACGGCACGCACGGGATCTTCACGAATTCGAACGTCGGCAAGCCCGGCGCACCCGATGGCGAGCGCATTCCCATCAATGCCGGGGTGTGGCGCTACCACCCGCAGCGCAAGGTCTTCGAGCGCTGGTGCGAAGGGGTGAGCAACCAGTGGGGGATCGATTGGAACGACCATGGCGAGGCCTTCTTCGCCGCCTGCGTGGTGCCGCACATGTGGCACGGCATCGAGGGCGCGCACTACACCCGCCAGGCCGGATCGCATTTCAATCCGCACACCTACGAGGACATTCGTACCATCGCCTGGGGTCGCTACGAAAAAGCCGGATACTGCGGTGCTATGGTCTATCTCGGCGATGCCTTCCCGGCGGAGTGGCGGGATAATTTCTTTTTCCACGACGTGCACATGAATCGCCTGCGCTGCGAGGTCTTCAGCCGCGATGGCTCCGGCTTCCGCAGTTCACGCAAGACCGACTTCATCTTCAGCCCGGATGCCTGGTTCCGCGGGCTCTCCCCGCAGTATGGCCCGGATGGCGGCGTCTTCATCAGCGATTGGTATGACAAGGTGCCTTGCCACCAGCAGCGCGCCTTCACCGACCGCTCGAACGGCCGGCTCTACAAGATCGTGAACGATTCCGTGAAGCCGCGCACGGTGGACCTCGCGAAGCTCAGCGATGAAGAACTCGTAAAGCTCCAGCTCCACCCGAACGACTGGTATGTTCGCCACGCCCGCCGCCTCTTGCAAGAGCGTGGCCCGAAAGCGGAGACCACCACCCTGTTAGAGAAGATCCTGCTGGAGGAGAAGGATGACACCCGCCAGCTGCGTGCGCTCTGGGCCCTGCACTCCCAAGGGGCATTGAGCGAAGCGACGGCACTGAAGGCCATGGCCGCGGAATCCGAGTGGGTCCGCGGCTGGGCCGTGACCTGCGCCTGCGAGCAGGGCAAGCCCTCCGCGGCGGTGCAGGCCAAGATTGTGGAGATGGCCTCTCAAGATCCCTCGCCCTCGGTCCGCCTCCGCCTTTCCTCCGCCGCGCAGAAGCTGGCACCGGCGGAGCGCTGGCCCTTGCTCACTGCCTTGGCCACCCATGCGGATGACGACAAAGACCGCAACCTGCCGCTCATGAACTGGTATGCCGCGGAGGGCGCGGTGGCCGCAGATCCCGCGCGCGGCGTGGAGCTACTAAAAGCCTCCAAACAGGGAAAGCTCCAGCGCTTCATCCCGCGCCGCATCGTGGCGCTCGCCCTGGAGGATGAGGGGAAGGCCGCTCCCGCGATGGCCGCGCTTGCCGGCCTGTTAGGCGAGGCCGACTCCGCGCTCCGCCAGCAAATCCTCGGCGGCATGCTGGAAGCCACGAGGGGGCGCAAGAGCCTGTCCGAACCCGGCACTTGGGCCGCAGCTTACGGGAAGCTCCGTGCCGATTCCTCCGAGCAAGTCCGTGAGCAAGCGCGTGCGCTTTCCCTGCTCTTCGGCAGCTCTGCCGCGCGGGATGAACTCCGTGCCGTGCTCAACAACCCCAAGGCCATGCCCGAGGCGCGCCGCGAAGCCCTGCAGGCCCTGCTCGCCCAGCGCGATACCGCCACGCTCGATCCGCTCCTCAAGCTGGCCACCGATGCCGGCCCGCTGCGCACCGATGCCCTGCGCGGCTTGGCGAACTACGATGACCCTCGTATTCCGGCGGCACTCATCGCCGCCTACTCGAAGCTCCAGACCAAGGAAAAGTCCACGGCCCTCACCACCCTGACCGCTCGGACTGCAGGCATGGAAGCTCTCATGGCCGCCATCGATGCCAAGAAGATCCCCTCCAAGGACCTCACCGCCCCGCTGGCCCGCCTGATCCAGGCGGCCAAGCGCGAGGACTTCGACCGCTGGCTGGCCAAGAACTTCGGCGCCCTCAAGCCCGCCAGTGAGGAACGCCAGAAGGACATCGCGCGCTACAAGCAATTCCTCGGCGATGATGCGATCCTGCACGCCAGCGCGAAGAACGGCCGCGCGATCTTCGAGAAGACCTGCGCCGCTTGCCACACGATCTTCGGCAGCGGCGGGAAGATCGGCCCGGAGCTGCCCGGCAGCTTCGCCGATACCGACTACCTCCTGCAAAACATCCTCGATCCGGACGCGGTGATCGGAAAGGACTACCAGCAAACCTTCATCACCACCAAGGACGGCAAGATCGTCGCCGGCGTCGTCGCCGCGGAGGACGAAGGCACCGTCGCCGTGAAGACCCTCGCGGAGACCGTCACCGTGCCGAAGGACAGCATCCAGAAGCGCGAGCTCAGCCCGCAATCGATGATGCCCTCGGGCTTGCTCAGCGGCTTGGAGGAGCCGGAGGTGCGGGACCTCTTCCTCTACCTGCGCGGCAGCCGGAATCCGTGAGGGTGGATCGGACTGATCAAACTTCTGCCACCGTCCGCAGCACCGCCACCGCCTAGGCATTGCCACCGCGAGACTCCCAGCCACAGCGGTAGATAGCAGAGGAGAATCAGCCAGATGGGCAGGCTTCGTTCCCGGCTGTCGATGAAGATGTTGAGAGGAGATTTTGGAGGGAAAGCTTCCACGGACGTGGTGCGGTCGAGGGGCGGCGGAAACCAGATGCTCTGGCCTGTGGTCGCATTCGCTTCGCGATGAAGTCGACCGCACGAGCCCGTTTCCACGAAGACTTTCACGCCCTGGGAGAGATCTCCTTTTCGATGGCTTTCGATGAATTTGAAGGCTGAGTCGGACAAGGTGATGTTGTACTCGAAGTCCCATTGCCCGAGGCAGTGGGACCAGATGGTCCGCTGACTCAGCGAATCTGCCCATGCCCACAGAAGGCAGACGAGCGGGAAAAGCCCGAGGAAGAAGATCGGTGGAAGACGGCGGAACGGGACCACGGTTACTGGCAGTCTGAATGGCGGGCAGCCTCGTGGGAAGAAGGGAAGCCGGGTTTGTTTTGTGCTGAAGGGCAGCTTGCGGGAATTTCCACGAACCTGTAACCTCCCGCGGTTTTCCGGCGTACTCCCCCGGAACGTCCAAACCCTTCCGCTCCTCATGAATCTCCTCCGCCGCGCCTTGATCGTGACCGCCGCCCTGTCCGTGTTCCCGCTGGCCGCCCCGGCCGCGGAGCCCGCGAAGAAGCCCGTCGACCCCTTCGAGGAGGGCATGCGTGAGGCCTTCGTGGCCTACAAGAAGGCCGACTATGAAGCGACCACCGCGAAGCTCCGTGAGCTGCTCAAGATGATGGAAGCGAAGGGCGCGGAGAAGGTCGGCGAATTGCTCCCGGCCAGCATCGAGGAATGGAAGGGCGGCGAGCTGAAGAACGAGGACATGACCGCCTTCGGAGGCGGCTCGGCGATCTCGCGGAAGTATGAGAAGGGCAAGCAGGCGATCACCGTGAAGGTCATCAAGGACTCGCCGCTGGTGAAGCAGTTTATTCCCCTCCTGGCCAACGAGGAGCTGCTGCGCCTGGCCAACCGCAAGACCTACACCGTCTCCGGCGAGACCGCCGTGATGGATGGGGAGCACAAGCTCCAGCTCGCCGTGGACAAGCGGATCCTCGTCGAGTGCACGGGGGACGACACCTGCGGCGAGAAGGAGCTGACCGGCATCGCCCGCAAGCTTGATCTGAATGCGTTGGCGAAGATGAAGTGAGTGAATTGCCTGGTTCTTCGCGCTGGAGGCGCATCGGAGATTAGCCGGTGGTGGAACGATAGCGGAACCACCGGACTAGCCACCACAAGGATTGCCGCCCCGGAGGGCCGGCGGAAGTGCTACTTCTACGAGAGATATCGTACTTCCTTTGGCTTCGCGGCAAGGCTTCTCCAGGTGCCGGAAATACCCCGGTGCTTCCGGCATTCATTTCCGTCGCCCCTGCCGGGGCTCAATACCTCGTTCCCGCTTACCGGTGGTTCCGCAGAGCCTCCACCACCGGCTAATCTCCGACGCGCCTACCGGCGCTAAGACCCAAGGCCTGCCTACTCCTTCTTCGCAAAGGGCAAACAATCGATCAGGAACCTCCCTGCGCGCTTCGCATCCCTCCCCAGGGCCGCGGTCTCTTCTTGAAGAGGATTGGCCCTTTCACTCAGCGCCTCGGTGACCTCGTCCTTCTTTGGCTCGGTCTTTGTCGGCATCGGCGTGGTGTGCACCACCTCTTGCCTCTGGGCTACCGGTGGATTGTGCGAAATCACCACCAGCGCCGCCGCCGCGAAGGCCGGCGGCAAAACAAACCACGGCCAGATCCGCGCCGGCTTGCGATGCTGGCGGCGGTCCAGCTCACGGAGTATCCGCGCCTCCAATCCGGGCGAGGGCTGCGGATCGGGCTGTCGCGTGCGCAGGAGCGCGGCGATCTCATCATGGGGGTCGGCGTGCTTCATGGCAGGGTTCCTTGGGGTTCGGGGAAAGGTAGGGGTGGCGGGCCGCCGCCACCACGGAAGCGCTCGGCCAGGGTCTTGCGTGCGCGGTGCAACATCACCTTCACTGCGCCCTCGCGCTTGCCCAGGATGCCGGCCACTTCTTTCAGTGGCAGCTCCTCGCGGTAGTGCAGCCAGAGCGCGCTATAGGTTTCCGGCGCGAGTTCCTTCCGCGCGAGTTCCCACAAGCGCAGCGCCGCATGAGTCGGCTCCGCCACAGAGTTATCCGGCAACTCCGGTGGCAGCGGTTTCATCCGCCGTAGCGCTGCGATCGATTGCCGGCGCGCCAGAGTGAAGAGCCAAGGCAAGAGGGGCAGCGATGGATCGTAGCGATGGAACTTGTCCCAGGCACGCATGAAGGTCTCCTGCGTCAGATCCTCCGCATCCTGCCGGTGCTTCGTCAGCGTGTGCAGGAAGGCGAAGACCCGCGCATGGTAACGCCGCACCAGGACCCCGAAGGCCGCAGACGACCCGCCTCGCGCGAGGCGCGCGAGCGTCAAGTCATCGGGGCCGCCGTCCATGGAAGAGGAATTACTAATGACTAAGCACGAATTTTCAAACGAAGAAGAGGGGCCAGTGGTCGGGGGCTAGGGATCAGGGGGAGAGGGCTGAAGGAAGAGGGGCTTCATTTCCCTGGCCCCCGGCCCCTGACCCCTGGCCACTCTTACTTGCCCTCCGCGGCCTTCTTCATCAGGCCCAGCCATTCGCCCACGGGCAGGCTGAGCGCGATGGCGGTGCCGGGCTTGCCGCCCTGGGTGCCGGTGATCTTGCAGTCGAGGTCCAGGCCCTGGAGCTTCGGATCGGCGACTTCGGCCAGGGCGACCACGCCATCGAGCATGCGGCGCATGCGGTCGGCGCTCTTCGCATCGCCGGCATCGGCACCGGCGCGCACATTGAAGCGGCCGTCATGCTCGGACACTGCGACTCGCAGCGTGCTGGCCAGCTTCACCAGATGCGCGGCATCCGGCGGCAGCTCGATGCCCGTGAGATGCGCGCTCGCGCAGACCAGCGGCTTCGCGCCATCGGCATTGAAGAAGGCATCGGCCGTGGTGGCGGAGCCGGTCTTGATTGTCTCCAGCGCCAGCTTCAGCAGATCCTCCTGGCGGCTGAAGACGAGCAGATTGTCTTTCGCGAAGGCGGCGTACTGCTGCGTGCCCTTGTCCTTCCAGCCATGGATCGTGATACCATCGTGATTGCCCGCCGTGTAGTCGTCAGCGGCCTTCACCACATCTTCCATGTGCTCGCGGTTGAAGTCGCCATCGATCAGCACCACCGCACGGTCCGGCTTGCCATCGCCATAGAGCGTCAGGTCGTGCAGGTCATTCACCGGATGCAGCGAGAACATCCGCTTGAAGGCGCGCAGTTGGTCGCCGTGCTTGGCCTCGATCTCGGCGAAGACGGCCTTGCCGGTGTCGCTGTTGCGCATCGCATCCAGGTCGGCGTGCAGCAGCCACTGGGCGCTGGCGGGGATCTCGGCGGGGACCAGCTCACCGGCGCGGAGCGGGGTGGCGGCGGCAGCGAGAGCGAGGAGGCTGAAGAGCGTGTTTCTCATGGTGGGTAGGGGTATCTGCCCGAGGGTACGCAGGGCAGGGTGGGGGAGGTTACAGCGATTTCGATTTTCCCGGGTTGTCTCAAAGGAATCTTGCCGTCGCCCGCCGGACCCGCTGTGAGTGCGAGCATGCAGGTTCTCCGCCCGCTCCTCGCCGCCTTGGCGCTGTTGGCATGCGCCGCGGCGCAGGAGCCGCTGGCGAGCGCCCGGGCGGTCCGCGAACTGGCCCCGGAGACCGCGGCCAAGGGCCTGCCGGTGAAAATCGCAGGCGTGATCACCTTCGCCAATCAGCCGGCGGTTACGCTCTTCCTGCACGATGGCAAGGACGGCGTCTTCATCGAGCAACCCTTTGAAGGGGCAGGGGAATGGCCGCGCACCGGGGACCGCGTGGAAGTCAGCGGCATCACAGGTCAAGGGCTCTTCGCCCCCGTGATCCGCGGCAGCGATGGGAAAGCGCCGGTGATCAAGGTGCTATCCCATGACGCTCTGCCGGAGCCACGGCTCATCGATGGTGCGGAACTTGCGCGGCCTGAGCTCGACTGCGATTGGATCACGGTGGAGGCCCGCGTGCGCGAGGTTTACATGAACGATGGCGATATCGTCTTCGAGTGCCAGGCGGGCACCTGCGACTTCCATGTTCTGTTAGAGGGGCCCTTGCCGCCGGAGTCCGTGCCATGGGACCTGGCGGAGAGCCGCGTGAAGATCCGCGGTGTGGCGGCCACCATCTTCAATGCCGGCCGCCAGATGACCCGCCGCTTCATCCGCGTGAATGATCTGAGCGACGTGCAACCGATCACGGGGGCTCGTGACCAGCCTGATCCGCCCTTGGTACACGCGGATGAACTCTTCCGCTTCAGCGGCTCGGGCGGTGGTGACTTGGTGCGGGTCCGCGGCACCGCCACCCTGGCGATTCCCGGGCGCGGGCTCTTTCTGCGCACGGATGGCGGCGGGCTCTGGGTGCAGACCGCACAGGCGCTCGAAGCCAAGCCGGGCTCGCAAGTGGAGGTCATCGGCTGGCCGCGCGTGGGGGCCATGAAGCCGATGCTCCACGCGCGCGCGGCCAAGCTCTTAGGCAGCGGCGAGCCACCGCAGCCGCTGGCGATGCAGGCGCTGCAAGTGCTCCACGCCAAGCACGAATCGGAGCTGGTCTCCATCGAGGCCGAGTTGCTCGATGTCTTCCGCGGCGAGGATGGCACGACCATTGAACTCCAGGATCCGGATCTGGTCTTCCGCGGCCTACTGGCGGAGAACGATGGTGCGCTGCCGGACTTCGAGCCTGGCACGCGGATCAAGGTCACCGGCATCGCGCAGATCACTTCCGCGGGTGCCTTCGCGCCCTTGCAGGAAGAAGACAAGCTGCTGCTGCGCCTCCGCTCGCCAGCGGATATCCAGGTGCTGGCCTTGCCGCCGTGGTGGACCACGCGCCGGGTGATCATCGCTTCCACTGCGATCATCGCTGCCATGCTTGCGCTGGCCGCCTTCGTGCGCACGAAGCGGCGGCGCGAGCAGGAAACGCAGCGCCGCGAGTTCGAGGCCGTGCTGGCAGAGCGTGGTCGTTTCGCGCGGGAGATCCACGACTCGCTGGCGCAGGGGCTCACTTCGATTTCCCTCCAGCTCGAGTGCGTGCGCGATGACATCCCCGTGGATGCCGCCCAAGCCCGCAGCCACCTAGAGATGGCCCGGGGCCTGGTGCGCGATAGCCTCCGCGAGGCCCGCCGAACGGTGTGGAATCTCCGGCCGCTCGCGCTCGGCGAGGCCGACCTGGCCACCGCGCTCCAGCGCTTCGCCCACGAGCTGACCCGCGATGGTAAGGCAAGCTGCAGCCAGGAGATCGAGGGCACGCCGCGCCCGCTCCCTTCCGACCACGAGAGCGCCCTGCTGCGAATCGGCCAGGAAGCGATGACCAATGCGGTCCGACATGCCGCGTCTAACAGAATCGTGGTCCGCCTGCGCTTCGGTACCGATTGGGTCACCCTCACCGTGAGCGACGATGGCCGCGGCTTCGATGTTGCCGAGCGCGCGGGCAAGGGCTACGGCCTCACCGGCATGCACGAGCGCGTGGCCGCACTGGGCGGCAGTCTTTCCATCGACAGCCGCCCCGGGCACGGTACAGAAGTATCCGCAACCCTGCCGACATGACATGAGCCACGCCATCCGCATCCTCCTGGCCGACGATCATCCGTCCCTGCGCGCCGGGCTCGCTGCCATCTTGAACAGCCAGCCCGACTTCAAGGTCGTCGCGGAAGCCGGCAGTGGCCGCGAGGTCATGGAATCGAAGCAAGCCGCGGATGTCTATGTGCTCGACCTGCGCATGCCGGATGGCGATGGCATCCAGACCATCAAGGCCCTCATCGCGCGCGATCCCGCCGCGAAGGTGATGGTGCTCACCACCTACGACAACGAAGAGGATATCTTCCGCGCCCTCGAAGCCGGAGCCCGCGGCTACCTCCTGAAGGACACCACCCGCGAGGAGATCATTACTGCTGTGCGCCAGATCCACGGCGGCGAGCGCTATCTCCCCCAAGCCGTCGCCGCGCGCTTGGCCGACCGCCTGATCCGCCCGAGTCTAACACCCCGCGAACTGGATGTCCTCCGCCTCGTCTCCCGCGGCCGGACGAACAAGGAAATGGCCTCCGCGATGTTCATCTCCGAGGAGACGGTGAAGACGCACATGAAATCGCTTTTCCAGAAGCTCGGCGTGCATGATCGGGCGGAGGCGGTATCGGTGTCCTTGCAGAGGGGCTTGATCCGGTTGTGAATCTCTTGGCCGCGAGCGCCACCACCGCTTCGCCCTCTCATTGAGGGAAGGGCTGAAACCCCGTGCTGACGAACTCGTCCGCCTCGGCTGCGAAAACCGCGCCGCAGTGGACGAACAAGTGCTCACCGTCTGACACGAAGAACTCCGGTCCGTATTTGCCCGGTCGTTCCTCGATTTGAATCGCCGCATTGTCCCAGTAGTCCGAGAAGGCCACGCGGTGGCAGCACTTCATGTAGAGATATAAACTTAGCGGCGTCGTTGATTTCTCCACTCGATGCAGACGCACCAGAAACTGGGAGTGCGATACTTTGTAAGACCAGACCTGCGCACGCGCGCCGCTCCAGCGCTCAAGTTCCTTGATGGCTGCCTCCCGGCCACGGATCCATTCACTCGGCCACATGATGGTCTTGATCGTGAATCGCGGAGGCGACTTCCGCCAGCAAGAAGACATCCCGGGACTTGCTCAGGGATCCTCCAATCAGATTTCTCTTTCCGTCATTGGCGACTCCCTCAGCACGACGGAGCATTGGGATAAGGCTCAGCGGTTCAGTCGTATCCACCTTCATAGAAATACTTTGCCGCCTGATCGATCTGAAAATCGGAAAGCAACTTTGGAGCCGAGCGGTCACGAACGGTGTCGCGCGATCCTGTGAAACATGCCACGAGAATCCAGTAGCATTCCTTCTTCGCTGCAGGGCCAAAGCCATGCTGGTTCGACATCGCTTTTAGGATTGCCGCGAGATGAACCCATCCAGCGATCTCGTAAGCGGGATTTTGGTCCCTCCGGAAGCCTTCCTCCCATTCTTCGAATGAGAGGGGACGCACATCCGCCAGATCGATCACCAAAGATTGAATGGCGGCGCGTTTGTCGCCTTCGAAAGGAGGGTGCTGATATGGACCTTGCTGGAGCTGCGCGGCATCGACGTAGACCGGCCCGGGATCTCCCTCGATCTGGACAAGGACCGTGCCAGGGCTGAGTTCTGCTTTCGGGATCAGTATGGTCTTGCGAGTGATGAAATCGTAGTAGGGAACGAGTTCAGGATCTAGCTTTCCAGGGTCGGCCAAATGCCGCTTCCCTGCCTTCGCTTGCTTGCCTTCATGCGATTGCGACTCACTGTTGCTCCATTCGCTCTCGGTAAACCATCTAACGTCAGCTAGCACCTGTAGACTCGGTAGAATCGTGGAACACTTGGCGACAAAATCTCCGAAGTCTTTGGGGCCGGAAAACCAGCGGGTGAAAACCTTGCGTGAATCCCGGATCGTTAACAGCCAAGGTTCCGGGTGCTGAACCATGAGCCAGAACCTTCCCTCTTGGCCTTTGGCGTCGAAGCACCATCCGTAGGAGCTATGCTGAATCATACCGGTGGTTTCATAGCCCGAGCTCCGAAGGGCCTCTGCAATGGCCTCGGTCACATTGCGTCCGCCAGGGACGACAATATCACCGGAGGATTCCACGGAATCATCCGGCAGGTTCGAGAAGAAGGTGGCGAAGTTCCGGATCATGGCGGAGCGAGATGCTAAGCTTGGTTGCTTCAGCCTCTCCGGATGATGCGATCGTACTCGCCGTGAGCGCCGATCCAAAACCAAACCAAGTCGTTGCCGCTTTCCAGTGCCAAGGCCCGCATTTCGGCGTTCACCCGCGCGGACCAATATTTGCCGACCTTTTTGACGTGTAGGGAAGGATGGAACGGCTCCTTTTTCAGCAAGGAGAACTGTTTGTCAGCCAACGCCTGGGTGTCTCCCGGCAAATCATCGTAGCATTTCCAGAAGCGGGATGAGGTGAAATGGATCACAGCCTGCGCGTCTTCCCTGACAGATGTTCCTGCAGAGCTTCGTCGGCAAGCACATCCAGTTTTCCCTCGGCGATATCGCGTTCGATATCGCGGTCCCAAAGCCAGGCGCGGATCTCCGCAAGCTCCTCCTCGGAGAGTCTTTCGATGGCGCGTTCGATTTCCTGAACCGTGCTCACGACGTCAGCCTAGCGAAAACCCCTGTGTCCGCAAGCGGCCAGTTTATTCCGGCTTTTCCGCCGCCTTCATCGCCTTCTCCGTCATCGGTGCGGTCTTCGCCATGCCGTTGACTGTCTCCAGCGCGAGGGTGAGCACCAGCTTGTGATCGATTGCCCCGGCCACCTGTTGGAGGATCGCGGCGAGTGCCAGCGTGGCAATGGCGACGCAGCGTGCCTTGTCATCCAGCACCGGGGCGAGGATCTGATCGACGATGCCCCGTGTTTCATAGCCCACCCGCAGCGGCAGGATGAAGGGCTCGTGATCCTTCCCGACGGAAAGCGGCACGCGGCCCCATTCGATGCCTTCGTTGCTGATGCCGTTCAGGAAGGTGGTCATGACTTCCTTCAGATCCGGGAACTCCGCATCGGCATACATCTGGCGATCCAGGCAAATCCGTAGCGTGCCGACCACCGTTTGCGGAGGGATCTTCGCGAGCTCCAGTTCATCGCCGCAGAACCAGCCGTTGATGGCATCGGACATTACCCGGGATCCGGGAGTCAGGTCGTGCTCGCGCAGGGGATAGTTCCCCGCGGCATCGATGCAGCGCTCCGCCACGATCACCGCGGCGGCACCCACGGCGTCCTCCACGCGGATCCGGTTGTCCTCCGAGCGCACGCCGGAGAAGATGAGGTTCACCAGCTTGTCCCGCAGCGCCGCGTTTTCTTCGGCGTTGGACGGGGTGGGGGGGCTTTTCTTGAAGCGGTCGAAGAGGCTCATGGGGGTAATAAAGTCGGTGCGAGCCTCGCGGATTCCTTGCTGCGATCAATCTCCGAAACGGCATCCGAGGTAGACTTTCGGATAGTGAAGCGGCCCCCATCCCCCCTGAACGGGGGAGGCAAAAACCCCGTCTCCCCGCCGTGGACTTCGCGGGCGGCGGAGGGTTCCATGATAAGTGAAACCCTTTCGCCCTGCGCCCCGCCTAACCCACGGTTCGCAGGCGATGGTGATCCATCCCACGAAGCCCACCAAACCCATCCCATGAAGACCTCCTTCCTTCGCCCCGCCCGCGGTGCCATACTTGCCCTCCTGCTCTCCGCGCCCGTTCTCCAGGCCGGCCAGATCGCCAGCCTGGATGCCAGCAGCCCCGGCGTCGTGCCGGATGGCGGCGTGACCCTGAACTATGTGGCACCGATCACCGAGGGCAGCGGTTGCGCGGAACTCACCGTGCCGGGCTCCTGGAGCAATTCGCTGGTGATCGATGGGGCGGCGGTCCTGCAGCAGCTCAAGCAATACCAAGGCCACGGCAAGGTGCTGATGGATGTCTCCATGGCATCGCCGCCCGCCGGCTGGTTCCAGATCCACGTCAGCTTCCAAGGCGATGGCTTGTCGTGGACGCAGTTCAATGACGTCTTCGGCACCGGCGGTGCCTTCACCGGCACGGTCGAGCTCGACTTCTCCCAGCTCAATCTCACCGCCGTGCCGGAGAATCCGACCTGGGGCCAGATGATCCTCATCACCAATACCGGCCAGCCCGCCACGGTGAAGCTCGACAACATCCGGATCGTCTCTCCCGAGCCGCCGAAGCCTTCCGCGGTCTACACCTTCGACAGCACCTCAGAGGGCTACGGCAAGCCGACCGCGGCCTACTCATCGCTCTTCGGCGGCGCATTGGCCGTGACTCCCAGCAGTGAAGCATGGGACTGGTACACCGATCGCCAGAACCTGGGGCCGGACATGACTGCCAAGCTCCAGGCCGCGGCCGTGAATGGCGGGACGCTCAGTGTGGATGTCTTCGCCAGCGCGGGGACACTGAATGGCTTCACCTTCTCGCTCTACGTCCAGCCCTGGACCACCTGGGCCTGGAACCAGGTGGACATCCCCGTGCCCACGAATGCGATCGAGAGCCTGCCCGGCGGCATGGAGGTGGCACGGGTGAAGGTGCCGCTCTCATCACTGGGTGCCGGCTTCACCAGTCAGACCGGCTACAACTCCGGCTTCGGCTTCCAGCGCCCGGCGGGCACCACCATCTACTTCGACAACGTGATGGTGACCCCGGCGACGACGACCAAGATCGAGTTCCAGAACGACCTGGCGAACTTCACGCAGCAGGCCGGCAGCACCGTGCTCCACTTCACCAGTCCCGGGAATGGCTCGCTCTACATGGAGAATCCCGCGGGTGGTGTGTGGGGCACCAAGGCGGTCTTCAATGCCGCGGCTGGCGGCACCGTGGCCGCGCTGCATGCCAAGCTGGTGAAGGCAGCGACTCAGGGCGGCACCCTGCGCTTCAAGGTTTATGAGCCCTTCATCAACGGCAAGGAAGTGGACTTCGGCGGCCTGCAAGTCACGGCGGCCTACAATGGCGCGAGCTTCCAGGACCAGTATCCGCTGTGGGTGGACAGCGCCGAATTCACCGATGGCGACTCGGACACCACGCCGCCGGGCTTCGTTCGCACCGTGCAGGTGCCGCTCTATCCGGCAGGCTCCGAGGCCACCGATGGCTTCGTGCTCGCGACGAATGCAACGAATTACGAATTCCTGATCGGCACGAACCTGGAGAACGCGTCTGCGGTGACGCTCTTCGTGGATGACTTCGAGGTCGTCACCGCTGCGGAGCCGGTCATCATCCACCTGCCCACCATCCCGGCCAGCGGCGGGATCATCGGCCGCGTGCTTGCCAATACGGAGGCGGACAGCAGCTTCGCCGCCACGAACCTGCCGCCGGGCGTGAGCATCGATGCTGCGACCGGTCTGGTCACCGGCACCCCGACCGCGGATGGCAGCTACGAGATCACCTTCAGCGTCACTTCCGGCGGCGTGACCGTAAGCGAGACGGAGACCTGGGTGGTGAGCGGCTCAGCGGGAGGCGGCCTGCGGATCGTCTCCTTCACCCGCGATGGGGCAGGGGCCACCATTACTTGGACCGGTGCCAGCGGCGGAGTCAGCGTGCAGCGCTCCACTACGCTCCTGCCCGGAAGCTGGGTGACGCTGAGCAGCGGGGATACCGACGGCAGCCACGTGGACACCACGCCGCCGGCAGGAAAGGCTTTCTATCGGGTCACTGCTCCTTGAGGGGAGCAACAGGGCAGGGTGGAGGCGTGCTCTGGGGGCGCGCCTCCATCTCGGGAAATCACGAGGGCTCAAGATTTGGGTGCCGCCTCCTGCTTGGCGGCTTGAGGAGTGGAGCGCATGGTGAACGCAAGCCGGGTGCCGAGGAGGACTCGATTCGCAGTATCGGCATCTTCCGAGGTGCCACCGGACCGGGGTTCGCGGTAGCTGGAGAGCATTCGCTTCTTGGCCTTCCATTCCGGGATCAGTGCCTCCATCTCATCCAGGCTCTTGGGCGCTCCGTCGACAACAATCCTCCCGTCGTTATAGACATCAATCTGAACCGGAGGGGCCGAGGGATCGATCCCCAGTTGCTCTGCGGTCACCAGTTCATAGGGCTTCTTCTCTTGGGTACTGCCATCCTTGTCCCCATCGATCGAAGCCCAAAAGATGCGACCTGCGGTGATGCACAGGAGCGAAAGGAGAATGGCGATCCAATTGATGCCCTGCTTTTCTGGATTCTCGGCACTCATTTTTGCTGCTTTCGGGAAGGCTCGCACGCCTTGAGAGCCATCTTCATGGCCTTTGCGGATGCTTCATGCATGGCAACCGGGATCCCGCCTGGGCACAAGCGGGCAATTCACCTGCGGCCGGATCTCAGGCCCTCGGGGAAAATTTCCGCTGCGTCCCCCGATGAAATCCCCTCATCCAAGCCCGCTTTTTCGAGAAATGACGGTCTCGTCACCCCTTGATCCCCAGCCTTTTTGGAGAAAACGAAAGATGTGACATTTTTCTAAAAAGTTCGGAATCATTGAGCTTGCACTGTTAGATAATTTTGGGTTTTCTATCGGCGTGATCGGGGGATCTAAATTCACTACCAGCGAAACTGTGATCGTTCTGGAGCGTCCTATCGCTGAGGCGAAGGGTGCGGGCTGGTCGGTCAGTTTGTTCGTTCTGGCCATGGCGCTGCTCTTCGGCGGTGCTGCGGGTGACTGGTTCGCCAAGGATCTCGTGCAAGGCCATTGGGTGGCCCGCAGCGCGCAGCTCTGCGGCGGCGCGATCAGCATGGGCCTCCTCACCGCGACCCTCGGGTCCTTGATTTTCGGTCGGAATCCCGTGCGTTGGGGGATCGGCATGCCACTGGCGGTTTACCTGGCGGGCGGCGCCCTGGCGCTTGTCACCGGCCGGGAAGGTGCCATGGCCCTGCTCTACGGAGCGCCGCTCTTCCTGGGGCTCGCCTTCGCGGCGGGCACCCTGAGCGCTTTCCTGATCGAAGGAATTTTTTCCCGCTCCCCGCGGGCTTGAGTTGAGTTTTGGAAACTTTCCCCTAGGGTGAAGTTTCAGTCGTCGCCGATATTTCGAGAATTTTGAAAATCGTGGTCCCCGGACCACGATTGGAACCGGTGACGACCATGAAATCCCCTAGCCCCCTTAATTTCCACCTCCCGTCCTTCCGCGACTCCGCGCCGGAGCATATCGAGTGGACCGACGACCGGGATAGCGCCTTCCGTGAGCCCGGCATGTGGACCGGCACCCGGGACGGCGTGGTCGCCAGTGCGGTGGCCTTTATCGGGGCGGTGCTCTTCGGCGGAGCGGCGGGCGCGTGGTTCGCACCGGATCATATGAGCTGGTTCATGCATGCCCTGCTGCTGGCAGGCGGCTCCGCCTTGATGGGCGCGCTGGTCTGCCTGATTGGCTCGCTGGTGGCCGGGCGCAAGCCGATCTTCTGGGGCGTGGGCATGCCCTTCCTGGTCTACTTCGCCGGAACGGTTTTCGCGCTGCTTTCCGGTTATGCCGGGGCGGGGATGCTCCTGCTCGGCGGGCCGATTTTCGTGGGCCTGGCGATCGCGGCGGGAGTGATGGTGGCGTTTCTCTTGGATCGCGGGGATTGAGTCCGGAGCAGTGGCTTCGGGCTTTTGTCTTTAACCGCGAAATGACGCGAAATCCGCGAAATTTAAAAGGCAGGAAGGCAAGCTAATAGATCTCGCTGACCCTCGGGTTTCGGATCTTCCATGGGCTCAACCGGCTGTTCAAATTTCGCGGATTTCGCGATTTTCGCGGTCAACCCGAAGCCCAATTCGATCTAACGGCTGAGAAGCGTGCTCATCCTTTCACCTTCACCTTGACCACCGTGGACAAGCCCGGGCGCAGGCTGTCCTCGAAGCCCTTCAGGGACTCACCGTCGAAGACGATCTTCACCGGCACGCGCTGCACCACCTTGGTGAAGTTCCCGGTGGCATTGTCCGGCGGGAGCAGCGCGAACTGCGCACCGGTCGATGGCGAGATGCTTTCGATGTGCCCCTGGAAGGTCTTCCCGCCGAGCGCATCCACCGCGATCTCCACCGGCTGTCCCGCCTTCATGGACTTGAGCTGGGTCTCCTTGAAGTTGGCGATGACCCAGTAGCCGTCCTCCACCAGGGCGAAGACCGGTTGGCCGTTCTGCACGCGGTTGCCGGTCTCGATATTGCGGTTGCCCACCAGGCCGGTGGCGGGTGCCATGATCTTCGTGTCCGCGTATTGGCGTTCGGCCTCGTGCAGTGCGGCGTCTTGGGCCTCGCTGTTGGCCTTGGCCACGCGGACCTCGGCCTCGGCCACTTGGATGGCGGCTCCGCTGGTGCGGCGCTTGGCCTCCGCGGCGGCGAGTGCGGCCTTGGCTCCTTCCACGCTGGCGCTGCTGGTGGCCACCACGCTGCGGGTGGTGTCCAGTTCCGCGGCAGAGACGGCGCGCGCCCCGCCGGCGGAGAGGCTGGCATTGCGCTGATAGTTGGTGTTCGCCAGTTCGAGCTGGGCTTCGGCCAGCTTCACCGCAGCCTCGGCATTTGCCACCTGTGCGGCCATCTGGAGTTCTTCCGCCTTCGCGCGCTCCAGCGATGCCGTGGCCTGGCAGATGCCGGCCTCCGCCTGGGTCTTGGCCGCGCTCAGCTTCTGCCGCGCGATCTCAAATTCCAGCGGATCGATCTCCGCGAGCTCCTGGCCGGCCTTCACGCGCTGGTTCTCTTCCACCAGCACCTTCAGCACCGGGCCGCCCACGCCGGGGCTGATGCGGTGGATGTGCGCTGTTAGATAAGCGTCATCCGTCTTCTCGTAGTTGATGGACTCCCAGGTGAAGTGGGTGACCCAGGCACCGCCGCCCGCCAGCAGGGCGAGGGCGACCAGCCGTGGCACGATGCTGCGCCGCTTCTTCGCCGGCGGGGCTTGTTCTTCTTCAGGTGCAGTGGGTGATTGGGACATAAGCGTAAGTGAACGGGTGAAATTTCAGTGGGCGGCTGCGCCCGCATCGGCGGCGTCCTTGCCGCCCTTGCCGCCTAACAGGAAGAGCAGCGGCAGCGTGACGATGAAGAGCAGCGCGACGTAAAGGAAGGTATCGCCATAGGATTGCAGCATGGCCTGGCCGGAGACGATCCGGTCGATCACGCTGAGCGCCTGGTCATGGCCCACCTGGGCGCTGCCCGCGTGTGGGGTAAAGGCACCGTTGAGCATCTGCATGCGCTCGCCGAATTGCGGGCGGAACTCGGAGATCCGCTCCACCAGCACGGAGCGGTGCAGGGCCTGGCGTTGTACGACGATCGTAGTAATCAGTGCGATGCCGATGCTGCTGCCGAGCTGGCGGGTCAGGCTGTAGAAGCCCGCCCCGGCGGCCAGGTCCTTCTTCGGCAGCGGCCCCAGCGTGGCGATGCTCAGCGGCATGAACATCATCACGCTGCCGAAGCCGCGCGCGATCAGCGGCCAGAAGAGCTGTCCGGTCCCGGTGTTCGGATTGATATCGATAAGCAGGAAGCCGGTGAGGCTGGTGAGCAGTGCACCGCCGAAGATCATCAGCCGCGGCGGCAGCTTGCCGCCGATCCGGCCGTAGAGCACCATCATGATGGCGGAGGCTACTGCGCCCGGGGCCAGGATCAGGCCGCTCTGCAGCGCCGTGTAGTGCAGGTAGTCCTGCACGAAGACCGGCACCGCGAACATGATGCCATAAAGGCCCATGCCCAGAATCAGCGAGTACATGCTGCCGCCGATCATCGAGCGATGCCGGAGAATCCGCAGGTCCACTGCCGGATGCGCGGTCGTCAGCTCGCGCCAGATGAAGAGCGCGATGCCGATCACGCTGGCCACCGCCACGGTGCGGATGAAGTTCGAATCGAACCAGTCCTCCTGCTGCCCCTCCTCCAGGAAGATCTGGAAGCAGGCGAGCCCCACGGCCAGCAAGCCGATGCCGGTCCAGTCCACCTTGCCGCTGCGGTTGATGTCCTCCTTGCGGTCGGAGGGCATGAAGGTCAGGCACATCAGCACCGCCAGGATGCCCATCGGCAGGTTGATGAAGAAGATCCAGCGCCAGCCCATGTTATCGGTGAGCCAGCCGCCCAGCACCGGCCCCAGCGCGGGGCCCACAATCACACCGAGCCCGAAGATCGCCTGCGCGACCGGGCGCTCCTTCACGGGGAAAGCCTCGAACACGATCGACTGCGCCTTGGCCAGCAAACCGCCACCCGCGAGGCCTTGCAGCACCCGCGCGAAGATCAGCATGCCCAGGTTCTGCGACACGCCGCAGAGCAGAGAGGCCAGTGTGAAGCCGACCAGGGAGAAGATGAAGTAGTTCCGCCGCCCGAAGCGATAGCCCAACCAGGCGGAAAGGGGAATGATCACCACATTCGCACAGGCATAGCTGGTGGAGATCCAGCCCGCTTCTGAGAGCGTGGCGCCCAGGTTCCCGCGGATGTTCGGCAGCGCCACGTTCGCGATCACCGTGTCGATCACCTCCAGGATCGCACCGAGCGATGCGGCCAGAGCGATCACCCACTTCAGCCAGCCCTTCTCTAACAGGCGTGCCGCCAGCGGACTCAGCAGGGCCGGGTCCGAGCCATAGAGAGAGGTGTTCATCAGGCGGCGTCCTCCTTGCCGATCGCCCGCACGATCAAGTCGATGCAGGCTTTCAGGTAACGCTCGCGCCCGTAGTCCAGCTTCAGCGGTCCATCGCAGCGCAGGGCGTGGGTGAAGATCATGCCGCCCAACTGGTCCACCACGATCATCGGCTCGATGCTGTCCAGGATCTCGCCGCGCGCCTGCATCTCGCGCAGGCGCTTGATGAGCTCTTCGCGCCGCGCCTTGAAGATCGAGCGCAGCACCTTGAGCTCGTGCTCCTCGAACTTGCGGATCTCCCCGATCAGGCTGCGGACCAGCGCGATGTTGCGGGTCATCACCTCATACTCGGCGTCCACGAAGGCGGTGATCAACTCGCGCAGCGGGGCGTCCAGCGGCAGGGCTCCGAAGCGTTCGGCCTGCGGGCTGGCTGCGGGCTGATACATCTTCTCCAGCACCGCGGTCAGGAGTTGGTACTTGCTGCCGAACTTGCGGAAGAGGGTCACCTCGTTCACCCCGGCCTCATGAGCGATCTCGCGGGTGGTTGCCCCGTTTAGCCCATCGCGGGCGAAGACCAGGGCCGCGGCTTCGACGAGGCGGTCGGCCGAGGTCTTCTTCTCAGGAGTGGCGGGGGAGGCGGCGGTGCGGGCAGGCATGATGCATGCAAGTGGTTGCTTGCATTCGTCGTGCCGAAGCCGCTGCCGCGCAAGAGGAAATTTTCCGCGGGAGGGCGGGAAGCTACGCAGAGGGGAGCTTTCCGCGCCTCTGCCAAGTCAGGCCCCACAGCGTGATTCCACCCAAGAATCCCGAAAGGTAGGACGCCGAGTGTGCCCACGCGCAGGCGATGAAGGGGACAATCTGCCCGGGTCTTATCCTGTCTGCCAGCGTGTCGTCGAGAATCCGCACCTCCCCCGTCTTCGCGGCGAAGTAACCGGTGATCCCCGCGAAGGCGGCAATGGCATACATCACCAGCAAGAGGACAAGCAAAGGCAGCAGCAAGTCGCGGGCTTCCAGCTTCGGCCGGCTCCCGACCCGCGCAAAGAAGGCCAACCCGATCCCGAGAGGCAGGCCCACCCACCAGGTCGCCACGAATCCCCAGAAGAAGGCGAGGATCGTGGGCGAGTCGCTATCGATCAGGCGCGGATGTCCCACCGTGAAATACTCCACGCAGATTCGCGCCGTGACCTGGTCATGCAGGATGCCGTAGACCACGGCGGCCAGCACCGAGAGCAGGATGATCTTTGCTGAAGCCATGGGGCGAATGCGAATGGCGCTCGATTAAGTGTGGTCCCGGCAACTCTCCGTCCCAAGGGAACGACTTATAATAGCCCGGCACGAGGAACGAAGTGCCGGGTTCGGCATTCGCACGGATTGCGTCCCAAAGGGGACGCCTCATGCGGGGATCGTCTGGTGAATAGGCAAGGTTTTCCCAACTGCAGGGCCATCATGCCGGTCTGTCCAAGCCACAGCCAACCCAAGCCGCCAGAAGCATGAGGCGTCCCGTTGGGACGCAATTCTGTGCCGGGCTGACCTGGCACTTCGTTCCTCGTGCCAGGCTACTATAAGTCGTCCCCTTGGGACGGAGAGCAGGCCCTTTGGTTGGGGGACGGAAAAGGACAGGGTCGCCCTTAACAGAGTGTCACTCTGGCTAGTGATGAAGCGCAAGCAGCACGCACAGCGCAATCACCACGAAGAGCCCGAGAAAGACCACCTTCTTCACCAGCCCGAAGCCAAGCTTCAGCAGAAAGAAAAAGACGAGAACCGCACACACTCCCGTCACCACATACTGGTGGCCGGGGAGTTCCTGGAGGCGCTGGATGATGTCCATGGGTCAGCGGGCAGTCGCCACCTTCACTCGCTCCAGCACTTCGGCATAGGCCTCCATCACTCCGCCGAGATCACGGCGGAAGCGGTCCTTGTCCATCTTCTCGCCGGTCTTGAGATCCCAGAGGCGGCAGCCGTCCGGGCTGATCTCATCCGCCAGCACGATGGTCTTCGGATCCGTGGCCAAGCGGCCGAACTCCAGCTTGAAGTCCACCAGCTTGAGCCCGCACTCGGCGAAGAACTTGCCAAGGATGCCATTCACCTTCAGCGCGGACTCGCGCAGGAAGGCCAGCTCCTCCGGAGTGGCCAGGTTCAGCTCACGGATGTAGTCATCGTTGATCAGCGGATCGCCGAGTTCGTCGCTCTTGATGCAGAACTCCACCACCGGCTGGCTGAAGGGCTTGCCCTCTTCCACGCCGGTGCGCTTCGAGAAGCTGCCCGCGGCGAGGTTGCGGATGATCACTTCCACCATCAGGATGTCCACCTTGCGGACCTCCACGTTGGTCTCGTCGATCTGGCGCACGAAGTGGGTCGGCACGCCTTCCTTTTCCAGGAAGCCGTAGATCAGGGTGCTGATCGCGTTGTTGAGCCGCCCCTTGTCCTCGAACTGCGCCTTCTTCTCGCCGTTGAAGGCGGTGGCGTCGTTCTTGAACTCCATGCGCAGCACGTTCGGGTCCGCGGTGGCCCAGAGACGCTTCGCTTTTCCCTCGTAGAGCGGTTCCATGGGGGACAGGTAAGGAGCCGCCGCCCGGGGGTCAAGCGGAGAGGATTCCCGAATTTCCGGAGGCGAAGCCCTTGAACCCCAGCACCCGATCCCGCCCGCCGGGCCAAGCCCACAACTCCGGAAGGTCTTAAAGTCAATATCGCGTGATTTCTTTGCTGGGCTTATTTCCGCTGCGGCCGCTAGCGTGCGGGCATGACTGTTCGTCCCGGCCTTCTTCTGATCCCGTCCCTGCTGTTATTATTTTCCTGCGACAAGCTCCCTTCCGCGAAGAACTCCGGGAAGCCCAAGTCGATCGCCGAGGAGGTGCAGATCAACTCTGCGGCGAAGCCGGAGATCGTCGCCGCCTTTCAGGCAATCGCCAATGCGACGTACGAGCACAACCGCGTGTTCCTCCAGAACGTCAATGGGAATGGCCCGGTCAATGGGCCTGCCTTCGCTGCGGGCATGGCCCATCTCGACCGCTCGGCCCGCGAGCACGGCGGCATTGCCAGGCAGGTCATCGATGCCATCTCCACCACCTGGGCCTACGAAAAGACCCTCTTCGTCCCCTTCGACACGCTCAAGACCCAGGTCTCCGGCATGAAGACCTGGTCCTCCGACGCGGCGACCCAGCGGCGCGGCTACGTCCAGATCATCGATCAGGAACTCCTCAGCTACGATGAGGCGGTCAGTTATCTTGAGCGCGGTGAGATCCCCCTGCTGCGGCAGAACTTCGACAAGAACCGGGTGCCGCGGGAGGTGGGGGAGGAATTTATCCGCCTGCTCGAACTCCACGGCAAGGAGGTGGCAGAAAACAAACTCGGCATGTTCCGCGAACAGCGGGCGGCCCTGCAGAGCTACCGCGAGGCGATGACCGCCGCCAATCCCACCCAGGCAAACGCGTGCGTGGCCGAAGGCGACAAGCACCAGCGCCAGTCGGACGAACACGAAAGCAAGATGATCGCGGCGATTCGCAAGCAGTTCGATTCCACCGGTCCTCTCTGAGTGAGCGCGGGGCTGCGGCTGCTCACTTGCCGCTGGAAAAGTCCAGGTCGGTCAGGGTGTTCTTGCCGTTGGCATTGGCATTCGCGCGGTTGGTGGCGAAGGCCGTGGCCTGTAGCCCGCGTTCCAGGGCCAGGCCCGGGCCCTGGTTTTTCTCCAGGACGTTGTTCTCCACGGCGGCCTTGGACGCGGCCAGACAGACGGCGATGCCGCCGAGCAGGTTCTCATGGCACTGGTTCTCGTGGATCCGGCCGCCGGCGGCGGAGCGGAGGACGATGCCGTATTCGCGGTTCCCGCGCAGGTCGTTCTTCCCGATCACCACGTTGTCCGCGGCGGTGGCGACCACGATCCCCGCGCCGCTGTTGTCCCTTGCGAGGCACTCTTGGATCGCCCCGGAGCCGCCGTCCCACAGCTCGTAGCCGTGGCCGAAGTTCCCGATCGCCTCGCACTGGGTGAAATCGATCCGGCTGCCCGCGCCCTGCACGGCCACGCCATTCCAGCCATTGTTCTCGAAGACGCAGCGCTGCCCGGTCACGTGGCCTCCGCCGCTAACCACCAGCCCGTGTCCGGCGGAATTCGCCACCCGGCAATCGCTCATGGTCAGCTCGCCGCCGCGCACCAGCACCACCGAGAAGCGGTCTGTGCCGGGGCCGAAGCCCTTGTGGCGGAAGGTGATTCCCACCGCGCGCGCGCCGGCCTTGGCGTTGAAGGTGGCGGCGGTGCTCGTGGCGGCCTCCACCTCGATGATCGTCTTGTCCTTGCCCGCGCCTTCCAGGGTGATCGCCTTGTCCACGCCCACCGGCCCGGTCCAAGTCCCCTCCGCCACCACGATCCGGTCGCGGTCGCGCGCGGACTCCAGGGCCGCCGCGATGGTCGGATAGTCTTTCGGCACCTGCAGGGTGCGGGTGTAGGAGGCCATCTTCTGGTAGAGCGCATCGATCTCCGGATCGCCCGGGGCCAGCGCCACCGCATCACGCAGCCACTCCAGCGCATCGTGGTCGAATTGGCCGAGATCGCGCGCCTTGGCAGCCACGTAGAGCTCGTGGGCGCGGGTGCGGTCCTTCGCTTCCTTCTCGCGGCCCTGGCGGATCTCGGATGTGAGCGCGCCGCCCTGCGCATTCCCGGGGAAGGCGCTCGCCAGCTCCTTGGCCTTGGTTTCGGCCTCGTCCCAGCGGCGCTTCTGGATCGCCTCGGTGATGGTCCTCACCAAGGCCTCCCGGACCTCGGTGCTGCGGGCCTGCTCCACCTTGGCGAGGAGCTCGGACATCTCCTTTTCGTTCGGATACTTGTCCAGGATCTGGCGCGCGGCTGCCGCCGCATCATCCAAGCGGCCGAGCTCGAAGTCCTTGATCGCCTCGCCGGACCAGTAGCCGACGAACTGGCCCTTCTGCTCTTCCATGCCGGCCTCCACGCTGCGGCGTCCATCCGCGGCGATCTTGGACCCCGGGCGGAGTTGCTCGATCTGGTCGTAGGCGGACGCCGCTTCCGGCCACTGCCGGGCCTCCACCATCTTGCCGCCCAGGGTCTCGAGCAGGACCAAGCGCTCCTCCACCTTGATGGCGTTCTGTTCTTCGGAGCGCTTGTAGAAATACCATCCGCCGCCCGCCGCGAGCAGGAGCAGGATGATCACCAGCGCCGGAACCGCGCTGCTCCGGCGGACGTCCAGAGTGGGTTCTTCCTCGGGAAGAGGTGGCAGCGGTGCCGGTGCCGGGGGCGGGTTGGAACTCGCGGGAGCACCGGGGACTGCGGGCGGTGCTGTGCTGACCAAGCGCCGGGTCGGGGCCATGACTTCGGCCGCGGGCGCGTCCTTTTCAGGGACCGCCTTCACGGGCACTGCCCCCGGGATGGCGGGCGCGGCCACGGTTTTCAGGAAGCGGGTGGGCGCGGTGGCTTGGTCTGCCGGCGGATCCGCTTCCGGGACCGCGGTCACCTTCACCGGCAGTCCAGTCGGGGCCGGTGGGGGAGTGGATACCGATGGGGCGGGCGGGGGCGCGGGTTCGGACGGCGTGGGTGGTGTGAGGGGTGCCTCTGCCCTGGGCGAGATGACCGGTGCCTCCGTTGCGGGTTTCACCTTCGCCACGATGGGGATGTGGATGGTGGCCTTCGTCACCACCGGCGCTTCCACCGGGGCCTCGGTCTTGCCCTCGATGGGCAGCCCGACGGGTCCAATGGCCTTCTCCACGATCGAAATACCAACTGGGCCCAGGGCCTTCTCGACGATGGAGATCTCCGCCGGCCCCGCGGCCTTGGCCACGATGGGGATTTCTGCCGGGGGCGTGGACTGCGTCTCGATGGTCGTCGCGGCGATGGCGGCAGCTTCAGCAACAGCGGCAGCTTCAGCGACGGAAGGAGCCTCCGTGACGGGGGGTGCCTCAGCGACAACGGGTGTCTCGGCAATGACGGGCGTCTCGGCAATGACGGGCGTCTCGGCAATGACGGGCGTCTCGGCAATGACGGGTGTCTCGGCGACAACGGGTGTCTCGGCGACAACGGGTGTCTCGGCGACAACGGGTGTCTCGGCGACAACGGGTGTCT
>OUMS01000021.1_pt1 | contig 69005 bp, 62 predicted proteins | sample 1691071 | NCBI WGS metagenome assembly OUMS01 (sample SAMEA3914864, study PRJEB12502) | metagenome | biome: forest; material: soil | place: USA | collected 2012-03-12 | depth 0.3 m | reverse complement strand
CCCCCTCTTACTAACAAGCCTGCCCGCAATGACAGCGGCGCAGCCGCCATGGACTGCTGCGATGGTTCGCAGCTTTCGAATGCAAGGTGAGGCGAGCCTCTCCTCGTGCGTTTCAGGAGCCCAACCGTCCCGATCCGTCCGACCCCAACGCGAAAATCTCGACATCCCGTCCCCCCTCTTACTAACAAGCCACTGTGTCGGAAGGAATAAGAGACCCGTGGCCCCATGCACCGCCGCATTGGCTCATGAATGGTGGCATTTATTTCGTCACGGCCTCCACCTATCACCGTCAACGTCTCTTCGATGACGACCGGAAGCTGGGCCTGCTAACCAGCCTCATGATCGACACGGCAGCCGCCCACGGGTGGCAGCTTCTCGCGTGGGCCGTCTTTTCGAATCACTATCATTTCCTTGCCGACTCTCCCCAGGGAAGCGGTGAAAGCCTGCGCACTTGGTTGACCGAACTCCATCGATCGGCCGCGGTGGCCCTGAACCGGATCTCCGACACACCCGGCCGCCGGGTTTGGATGAATTTTCGCGAGACCCGCATCACCTATCCCAACTCTTATTTGGCACGGCTGCGATACGTGAACGAAAATCCCGTGAAGCACGGTCTGGTGAGCGAAAGCCGCCGCTACCGTTGGTGTAGCGCTGCATGGTTTGAGTCACATGCACCGGAGAGCTTTGTGAAGAGCGTGAGGAGACTCCGGATCGATCGCTTGCAGATTTGGGATGACTTTGATTGAGGGCGGCCCCGTTAGGGTTGGGAGCAAAGCCGCTTCGGGATCGCTTGTGCGCACTTGAACTGCGGGGCGAACCCTGCACTCAAAAGCTGCGAATCATCGCAGCAGTCCATGGCGGCTGCGCCGCTGTCATTGGGCGGCCCCTCCTCCTCACTTCCCGCCCTTCACCGCCTTGCGCGCTTCGGCCACGAAGTGATTGCAGGCCTCGCGGCAGAGCAGCGGGATCGCATGGCTGCGGTCGATGTCGCCCACCACGCCATCGAAGCGGCTGGCTTCACTGTCTTCCAGCGGAGTGTCCGCATCGATCCGCCAGAGGATCTTCTTCACGCAGCAGTTCCCGGGGCCGCAGACTTCGCGCACGAGTTCTTGGGCGCTCTCATCGCTGAGATTCCGGGTGAAGCGGTACATCCCGGTCTGCCGGGCGAGCTTGCCGCGCAGGTGCTCGACCTCTAACAGGCCATCCGCTTGCGCGAACCACAGCCCCGCGGCGGCCGGATAGAAGAGGTCCAGTGCCTGGCGCAGTTCCTCCGATGAAGACAGTAGCAGACGCCAACCGCGGAGGAGCGAGAGTTCGCCCTTCGTGAAGCGGTAGTGCTGGTCCGCCGCCCAGGTGGAAATCCCGCGCGCGGCATCCGCACCTTCATGCGTCTCCAGCTCCGCGGCGGGAAGCGCTTCGTCCTCGATGTGGCGTATCTCGTAGCCCGCGGGCTGCGGCAGGATCGCCACTTGGCCGATCTGGCGGACGCCGCCGGCCACGGCTTGTGTGAGGCGTTCAGCAATCTTCATGGGACAACAACAGGCGTGCAGTGCGTGGCATCGAAATCGGCGACTTGATCGAGGATCACATCCGCCATGTTGCGCTCGGTGCCGATGGCGGAGGAATAGTAGAGCGTCTTGCCGCGGAGATGGTGTGGGTTATGGCGGAAGACCTCGCGCTGGCTTGCGGCCTCGCCCGGCTCCGCCTCGATCCCTAACAGCACCGGGATGTCCTGATAGCTGTGCAGGCCGTCCGCAATGAAGAAGGGCACCACCACCACATTCGGCGTGGCCGCCAGCGTGGCCCACTCCGCGATGAAGGGCTGCTCTTCCATGAAGGCATCGTGCACCTCGGCGTAGCCCGCGCCGGAGGCCTTGATCAGGTCCACTTGGTCGCGGATCGCCTTGGTCGAGTTCTGGTTCAGGCCGGTGCCGTGGCCGACGATGAAAAGGGTGGTCTCCGCCGGTGCAGCATCCGGTGCCACTTCCTGCGCGCGCTGGAGCAAGAGACCGGTCATGGAGCGATGCACGCCGACGGGAAGCGTGTAGTGCCAGGTCTTGCCCGCGCGCTGGGTGGTGGGTCCTTCCAGGCGCAGTTCGCGCGGGATGACCTCCTGGGTGAAGTAGCCCTCGCTGATGAAGTCCGGCACCACGTAGACCTCCTCCGCATCGATCATGTATTCCACCTCGCGCATGGAGGGCTCCTCCTTCCAGAAGCAGCAATGCACCTCGCCGAAGAGCCCGCGGCGCCGGATTTCATCGGCATGCTCGAAGTAGGGCGTGGAGGAATCGGGATTCTCCGTCGAGCCATGACCGACGATCAGCAGCGCGGCATGGGGCTTGGGCACGAAGGACATGGGCTAAGGGCAGCGCGGGATGGGGCGGGATGCAAGGGTTTGTTGCAAATGGTGCAACAGTTGCAAACAGTGATCCCTATTCATTCCCAGAAGGTTAGAATCAGATCCGTTTGCTTCTTTGTTTTATTGTTGCCACTTCGCGAACAAATCAAAACTCCCACGTGCTCGCCCGCCTCCAGCTCTGGCTCGATCCCCTGCCCCGCTCCGGCCCGGAGAATATGGCCGTCGATGAGTGGCTGGCGGAGACTTGCACGGAGCCGGTCCTACGCTCCTACGCCTGGGAGCCCGACTGGGGGAGCTTCGGCTATTTCGTGAAGCGCGCGGAGCTCCCGGAGAGCAGCCTGCAATGGGTGCGGCGCTGGACCGGAGGGGGCATCGTGGATCACCGTGTGGACTGGACCTACACGCTCTTCATTCCCCGCGGCCATGCGCTGGCGGAGGCGCGCGGAGCGGAAAGCTATCGCACGATTCACGCGGCGCTGGCGGATGCCCTGGGGTCCACGGCACGACTTGCGGAGCCGACCGCTCCCGCGGCGGGCGGCGATTGCTTCACGCAGCCGGTGGAGCATGACATCCTTGATCTTGGCGGTCGCAAACTCGCCGGTGCCGGGCAGCGACGTAATGCGCGTGGACTGCTTCACCAAGGATCCGTGCAAGGCGTGACCGAGGATCTCGGCTCGCAGCTTGCCAGACGTCTCGCCCATCATGTCGAAACCGTCAGCCTCGCGCCCGATCCCTCATGGCTCACCGCGAAATGTGCGGAGCGCTACGCGAACGATGCGTGGACCCTGCGCCGCTGATGGCTTGACCGCAAGCGATGCCCGGCGGAGAAAGAAAGCATGGGAAGGTGGCGCATGCTTCTGCTGCTCTGCGGACTCGGCGGTCTGCTACTGGGCTTGCCGCGCTTGACGAAGGACGGGACCAAGGAAGCCCGCGATGCCGGTGACGCACGCTCACAGTCCCCGCAAGCCGAAGCGAATGACTCCGCCCATTCCGCGAAGTCCGCACCACGGACCACCAAGGCTCACGATGAAATCCCCAAGCTGCTCGTCGCCCTGCGTGCCGGCACCACGGAGCAGACCACGCTCGCACTGGAGACGCTGCTGCCGGACTTGATGAAGCGCGACATCGCAGCTGCTGCGGAGCTTGCCAAAGACCTCGAGTCCTGGGCTTCACGCGAACAAGTGCTACTGAAGATCGCGGACACATGGGCAGAGAAGGATCCGGACGCGGCTTTGGAGTGGGCCCGCGGGCTACCCGATGCAGGTGAACAGCAAAACTGCATCGCCACCATCTGCCAGCAGCTTGCCCTCAGCGATCCCGCCCGCGCGGTAGCCTTGGCGGAGACTCTTCCCGGTCCCGGGAACATGCTTCTCACGGCTGGCTTGAGCACTCCCTGGATGGCCCGCGATCCGGATGCCGCCATCGAATGGATCTCCAAGCAGAAATCTTCGGGCATCCGCGATCTCTGCTGGTCCACGGGCCTGATCGAGCTGGCGAAAAAATCTCCCGAGCGTGCGGCCAATCTCGCGGTAGAGAAGATGAGCCTGCAAAGTTTTCAGGCCGAGGCCGTGATCTCCGTACTGCATCAGTGGGTTCTGCAAGACCCCAAGGCCGCGGCGGAGTGGGTGGAGCAATTCCCTGCGGGGCCATTGCGCGAGCGGGCGGAGGGTGAATTGAATGGGCGACACTAAACCCATTTCATGGGCCAAACGTAGGTAGAGGACCCAAACCCAAAAACCCTTAGAACCATGATCTATTCCATGGGCCGTCTCCTCGGCCTCTTGATGGTGGCGCTGCCTTTTTGCGCCAATGCGGCGGGCAACAACTGGATGACTCCGCTCGACGGCAATCTGCCGGTCTCGAACCTATCGATCCCCGGCACGCATGACTCCGGTGCCACGGTCGAGCCGGTCTCCGGCACCGCGAAGTGCCAGAACCTGAGCATCACGGACCAGCTCAATGCCGGCGTGCGCTTCCTGGACATCCGCTGCCGGCACATCAATGACGCCTTCGCGATCCATCACGGGCAGGTCTATCAGAACCTGAATTTCCAGGACGTGCTGAACTCGACCATCGGCTTCCTGAATGCGAATCCGGGAGAGACCGTGATCATGAGCGTGAAGGAGGAATACAATGCCACCGGCAACACGCGCTCCTTTGAAGCGACCTTCGACAGCTACGTGGCGGGCAATCCATCCAAGTGGCTGCTGGGTTCCGCGATTCCCACGCTCACGCAGGCGCGCGGCAAGATCGTGCTCTTCCGGCGCTTCGGGGCTTCCTCCACGCCGAAGGGCATCGATGCCTCGAACTGGCCGGACAATACCACCTTCAGCACCGGCGGCACGCTGCGGGTGCAGGACAACTACAACGTCTCTAACAACGACACGAAGTGGAACCAGATCCTGCAGGTGCTGAATGAGGCGCGCTACGGCGGCCCGGACACGCTGTATGTGAACTTCAGCAGCGGCACCACCAGCATCTTCGGCATCCCGAATATCCCGACGGTCTCGAACAACATCAATCCGCGGATCAGCACTTTCTTCGGCAGCAATGTGAGCGGACGCTATGGCTCGCTGCTGATGGACTTTGCCGATGCGGCGAAGTGCTCGGCGATCTACAATACGAATGCGCCTTCCGGCCGCCCGGTGTATCGCCCGGCCTACTTCATGATCGTGAACCGCAACAGCGGCAAGTGCCTGGACCTGATCGGCGGCAACACCGGCAACGGCGCGCAGGTCAACCAGTGGACCTATGACTACAACGGCCCGAACCAGCGCTGGGTGCTGGCACCGACCGAGGGCTCGAATCACTTCCGGATCTCTTCGTGGGTTAGTGGCAAGTGTGCCTGCATCGAGTTGGACTCCACCGCTGCGGGTGCGAAGCTCCATGCCTTTGACTACACCGGGAACAACCCGGGGCAGCAGTTCGACCTGATCGATGCAGGCAACGGCTACTACAAGATCCGCAACGTGAAGAGCAACCTGGTGCTGCAGATCACCGGCTCCGGCACCGCGAACAACGACCGCGTGGAGCAGGCCGCGGACACCGGCGCGATCAACCAGCAGTGGCGCCTGCAGCCCTGGGGTGACTACTTCGCGCGCGCCTCCACCGGCAAGTATGTCTGCGTGGAGAATATGGGCAGCACGAATGGCAGCCCGGTCATCCAGTATTCATGGGAGAACAACCCGTGGTTCAAGTGGCGCTTCGAGAGCGTGACGAACGGTCACCTGCGCGCCTCCAGCCTGAATGCGCTGACCCGCGTGCTCTGCGTGGTCGGTGGCACCAGCGTGAATGGTGAGGACTGCCAGATCTACGACTACAACCCCGCGAACGCCGGCGACCAGAAGCTGCGGATCCTGCCGAAGACCAACGGGCAGTTCAAATTCTACTTCGTGCACGATGGCATGAGCTGGGACATCCCCGGTGGCAATGGCGGCAACAACGTGCGGCTGGAGCAGTATCCCGACAACGGCAACGCCTGGCAGGAATTTCTCTTGGAACGGGCTCCCTGAGAGGAGCGGTCCGGGCAATGGGGAGGACGGGGTTTTGGGTTTCCCCGTCCTCCCTGATTTTTTTGCCAGAGTAGCTTATCCGTGCTGCCCAATGATAGCCGCAGGCCTTTGGACTGCTGCGATGATTCGCAGCTTTTGAATGCAGGGACGGGCTGTTAGATCGTCCGGGCGGAAGCGATCCCGCAGTCGGCATGCTTCCTATCCCGGCGTGTGCTATGCGATTGCGGCTCTTCCGCCGGGAGCGCGGAGCCACTGGCCCGCAGAAGAGACCCCTAGAGCTCATGCAACTGGAGGGCAGGAATGGATCCTGACGTCGCGATAGTGCGGACCTTTGCCGCTGATTGCCAAGGGGACCACTCTGCGGGCCAGTGGCTCCGCGCTCCCGGCGGAAGAGCCGCCTTAACATAGGACACGATGGGATCAAGCGCGAGGGCGGCTGGAGGATCGCTTCAAGCCCGGGGATGCGGCGGGCCCAACCCTTCACCCGAAAGCTGCGAATCATCGCAGCAGTCCAAGGGCGGCTGCGCCGCTTTCATGGGGGAGCATCGATCTACTAGACTCCATGTAGCTGGGCGATCAGCCCCGACCTTCCCGCATCAAACATCCTCCCGTCGATCGCCGAGACCGGCACCACGCCGCGGATCGCGGAGGTGATGAACACCTGCTCTGCTTGCGCGAGTTCCGATGCTGTTAGATCCACCTCCCGCGCCTCGATTCCAGTCTTCGCACAAAACTCCAGCACCCTGCGCCGCATGGTCCCGGGCAAGCAGCCGGAAGAAAGCGGCGGCGTAAGCAGCTCCCCTCCGCGCAGGAGGAAGATGTTCGAGGTCGTGGCCTCGCACAGCTCACCGCGGGTATTGTAGAATAGCGCCTCATCCGCTCCTGCTTGGCGCGCTTGATCGAGCGCCAATAAATTCTCCGCATAGGCGAAAGCCTTGATGCCCGTCAGCGGTGAAGCTTCGTTGCGCGGAAAGGAAGCGGTCACCAGCTTGATCGACTCCGGCGGATCGGCCGCGCGGCTGGCGGTGATCCACAGGAGCGAATCCGCTCCGGGGGAAAGCACGCGCAAATCCCCGCTCCCCGCGCTGAGCGAAATCCGCACGCGCGCCCGGCCTTGCTCCAAGCCGCAGCGAACAAGCAGGCCCGCAATTGCAGAAGCGAGCGATTCCTCATCCACCCGCGCGGCATCCAAGCCGAGCACGCTGGCACCATGCCGCATCCTCTCCAGATGCAGCCCCAGCGCCCGCGGCCGGCCATCCACCGCCAGCACCGTCTCGAATACGCCCAGCCCGTGCGTGAGCCCACGATCCCCCGGCGCGATCGCCAGAGGGCCCTCGTGGAATTCGCCGTTGCACCAGACCGTGGACACAGCGGGAGCATGGGGAATGCGCACCCGCCTTCCCAGCGCAACTTGCGGGGTTGCGCGGCATCGCGGCGCGGCGATGCTAGCGGGGTTGAACTACCTCGCCCACCTGCTCCTGGCTGAAGAAACGCCCGCCTCCCGCGTCGGCAATCTGATGGGGGATTTCGTGACCGGCCTGCCAGAAGTCCTGCGCGGACGCTTCCCCCGCCCCATCGTCCAGGGCATCATCCGCCACCGCGCGATCGACCGCTTCACGGATAGCCATGCGGTCGTGATCGGTCTGAAGCAGCACGTGGCCATGGAGCGCCGGCGCTTCGGCGGGGTGATCGTCGATCTAGTGCTCGACCACTTTCTCACGCGGCATTGGGAAACCTACTCACGCGCGCCGCTGCCGGACTTCGTTCACGCCTGCAATACCGCCCTGCGCGAATACCATTCCTTCCTCCCCCCTGAACTCGGCGATAGCCTGGAAGAGCGCATCGCGGACCACTGGCTGGAACACTACGGCACGGATGATGGCCTGGACGATGTCTTCCACCGCGTGGCTTTGCGGAGTCCCCGTTTTGGTGCCATGCGCGGCGCATTGGAGGATCTCAAGGATCACCGCGCGGAGTTCGAGGCGGGCTTCCACGATTTCTTCCCGGAACTCCTCGCCTGGGTCCGCTCCCGCGGGCCGGAGGAGCGGGAGTGATTGAATAAACTTTCGCCAGCGCCGCGATCCGTGGCAAGGCTTCCGCCCGATCCACCCATGCGCATCCTCATCTTCATCGCCGGACTCATCACCTGCGTGCTTGGCGTGCTTGCTTCCCGGCAGGTGAAGGACCCCGCGGTCCTGCAGGGCGGCCTCACGTTGGGCGGTGTGTTCATCATCTGCGGCCTATTCTCGATCCGCTCGAAATGGCACGGCATCGTCGGTGCGGGGATCATTGCCCTCTTCGGGCTGACCCGCACCATCCCCGCGCTCTTCTCGCAGGGCGAGGGCAGCACCGCGCTGCGTTTTGAAGGCCCGGTGACGGTGCTTTGCTTGATCGTCCTCATCGCCGCGGCGCGGACGCTGTCCGCGGAGCGCCGGCGGATCTCGATCGAGAAGCTGAAGGCGGGGGAAGAGCCGTAGTCACCGCAGCGCAAGTTCCAGCAGCGGCGCAGCCGCCCTGGACTGCGTGCAGCCTGCTGCCGCTTTTGCGCAGGCGACCCTGTCGCCGTGCGCGAGCCATAACCTCTCCCTATCATCCGTCCCTGCGCCCGACGGCAGAGGGAAGATATGGTCTTCACCGATCGTGGAATTCTGGGAACACCCGGGAGTTTGGTCTGCGGGTGAATTCACCCCGGCTGCCTTTGCGGGCTTCGAATCTCCCCTGCTCGCGGATCTTCGCGGTGGAACATAATCGCACCACTACTTGGGTGGACATTCCCAAGTGATCGGGTGACCGCTCCTCTCGCTCACGGCAGCGGGCTGCCTGCTCGAAAGCGGCAGCAAGCTGCGCGCACTCCAGGGCGGCTGCGCCGCGGATCGACTGGCACACCCGCTCCCCCTTACGACTCCACCGGTGGGGCGACCGGGTCTGGCGCTGCCATCACATCCGTGGCCATCGCCTTGCGTGTCGTGCGCAAGCCGGCGACCAGGCGGAGCATGACCAAGCCCCCCACCGCCAGCCAGAAGTGGAAGGCCAGCGGCACCGCACGCGCGATCACGAAGGGCAGCTCCGCGGTCGGCAAGAGGCTCCCCGCCGCATAGAAGGGCATGCCCACCGGAGAAAGGCCGAAGCACCAGGCCGCGGGCACATACTTCGTGAGCGGCAAGAACAAGGCTCCGGCCATCAGGGGCAGCACCCCCACGAAGATCGCCGCCAGGCCGATGGCCCGCATGCCCTTCGTCTCAAGCAGCACCTGATAGGAAATGCCCACCACTCCCAGCACCGCGATGAAATAGCCCAGCACCTTCAACGGCAGCACGTTTTCAAACCAGCGCGACTCCACCAGGCCGCGGGTGAACAAGAACCAGCCCACGCCCCCGGCGATCGCCATCACGATCACCCACCAGAAGGCCGTGGCGGCATCGGAGAGCAGAGGCAGGCCGGCATCGCCCTGCTTGCGGGCCCGCCGCCAGCCGCGGATCTGGCTCTCCGGGCTCGGCGTGATGATGCCGGTGAGCATGATCAGGAGGCCGAGGGTTGCGGCGCCGTAGACTCCCGACAAAGCGGTCGCCACTATCGGCTCCGGAGTCCAATCCCGATCGAGGAACCGTCTGCCGAAGGCAGGAAACACCTTGCCGCTATCGATCAGCGGCAGCGCATTGCCCAGCAGCTGGACCTGGATCCAGATGAAGAAACCGGTAGCCCATAGCTTGCCTAACAAATGGGATTCCGAGCGCCGCCACCTGCGACGCAGCATGATAGCAAAGGTGAAGATAAGGCCGCTCTGGGTGAACAGGGTGAAAACCAGCTCGGAGAAATTCAGATTGAAAAACTTCGCGGTGGGCGCGAGGCGGCGCAGGGTCTCAAGCGCCGCCCCGATGTCCCTGCTGGTAAGCTGCGGGAGAACTTCATCGAGCACCGGCGTGATCGTCAAATACTTGAAATAGATCAAGCCGACCCTCGAAAGCTGCGGAATGATCGTGTAGAGCGCGAAGACCGTGGCGATCGATATCAGGAATGCCCAACGGCGGTTCCTCGCCACCGTGCCGATCAGCAGGCCGGTGAAGTGATAGAGCAGCGTGGAGCTGAGAACGACGGTGTAGACCTTCAGCCAGATTCCCGGTGCAATGTTCCCGCGCCAGATCAGCCAAGCGGCGAAGGGCAAAGAGGCGAAGAACATCACATACTCCCGCACCGGCAGGCCGAAGAGATAGCCGATCACCTTTGCCGTGGGTCCCATCGGCACCAACCGCTGGTAGTCGATGACGCCTTCATCCCGCTCCGCGATCATCCCTCCCGAGACCATGGCGGTGCCGATCATGAAAAGGATTAGGCCTTGGGCAGTTAACAAGAATGGAAGCGCTATACGGGCAACGATCTCGGTAGCTTCCTGTTTCTCGGCCGCGGGATTCAGGATCGGGCGGACCTTGGCTCCCTTCACCGTTACCTTCCCCGCGGATTCGACCTGTTCATCGATCCGCTGGTGCCGCTCCATGGTTTCGACGTAGCTGTACCCGCAGATGAAGCCGGAGATCAGCACCGTGATCAGCAGCCAGATCGCCAGCCCGCGTGGACGCAGGCGCGATTGGCAGTAGCGGCGGAAGATGGGATTCCGCCAGAGATTCCAAGCCGAGTGGCGGGTGGGCGCGAAAGACGTCTCGGGATTCATAGTGCTCGGTTGGACTCGGCGACACCCACCAGGATGTCTTCAAAGGAACTGCGCTTTTCCTCGAAGGAGCGCATGCGGATGCCTTGCGTGATCAGGCCCTCCATCAGGTCGGCCTGGGCCTCATCGGTGCCGTGGAAGCCGAAGACCACGCGCTCACCCTCGATCTTCAAATCATGCACGCCGGGCCGGCTGGTGAGCCACTCCGCGGCTGCCTCCTGCCGGCCTAACAGAGCCGCGGTCACGACCCGTTCGTTGTTGCCGAGTTGCTCGCGCACCTCCTCCACCGTGCCGGAGGCCAGCAGCTTGCCCAGGTTCATCACGCACAGGGAGGTGCACATCTCCGAGAGCTCGCTGAGAATGTGCGAACTCACGAAGATCGTCGCACCTTCCTTCGCGATCGTGCGCAACACATTCCGCAGATCGCGCCGCGCCAGTGGATCCAGGCCGCTCGCCGGTTCATCGAGCACCAGCACCTTGGGGCGATGCAGCAGGGTCTTGGCCAGCACCACGCGCTGCGTCTGGCCGCGGGAGAGTTCCTTGCACCACTTGCCGCGCTGGGCTGTTAGATCGACCGCTTCCAGGCACTCCGCCACGCGGTCCTTGCGCTGCGCCCGGGTGCCGAGCCCGTAGGCATCCGCATGGAATTCCAGGAACTCCCCCACCTTCAGGTCGGATGGCACCGGCGCCAGGTCCGGCATGTAGCCGATGATGCGCCGCGCGCTTTCCAGATCTTCCAGCACATCCACGCCATCCAGGATCACCTCGCCATAGGTCGGCTGCATGAGGGTGGTGATCACGCGGAAGGTGCTGGTCTTCCCTGCGCCGTTCGGCCCCACGAGGCCGAAGACCTCGCCGCGCGGGACACTGAGGCTGAGGTCATTCACCGCGATGAAATCGCCATAGTCCACGCGCAGGTCGCGGATATCGATGGCGGGCCGTTCGAGATTGCTTGTCATGGAAGTGGGATTGAAATCACCAGTCTTCGAGCGGATCCCAGCCCTTCGGCAGGGTCATGTGCAGCTCGTTCATTTCAGCCTCCGCCGCGCTGCGCCGCTTGTCCTGCTCGGCCTGCCACAGCTCCACTTGGTCCGGCCTCAGCACCGTCAGCATCTCCTTGTTGCGGTTGGTCACCGCACCACCCAGGTCCATCGAGGCATCGTAGTCCGGGGACCCGCGCGCCATGATGCCGAAGACCTGGTCGCGCTGCGTGTCATCCAGCTTCACGATGGAATCCACCCGCGCCACCCGCATGTCCGCATCGGACTGCACGCGATCGCTCCTTTCGTTGAAGCGCTCGATCTTGAAGTTCTTCAGCTTGTCCCCGCTGAGCTGGCCTTCCATGAAGCTGTCCAGGCCGCGGTCCGAACGGTTCTCGCGGGCCTCGCGGGCCAGGGTCTCCAGCGTGGTGCCATCCTGACCCGCCAGCTCGCCGAAGCGCTTCGCGTCCTCCTCGATCTTCTGGCGGCACCAGGCATGCAGGGCCTCCCGCTGGGCAGGGTTGAGGTCATACTTGCGGGTCAACTCGCCCACCATACTGTCGATGTGCTGCTTCTCCTGCTTCATGCGGATCCGGTCGAAGATCGGTGACAGGTCGCGGATCAGCGGCTGGAAGGTGCGCAGGATGTCGTCCGGGCTGATCATGTTGCCGGCCTCGAGCGAATCCCTCAGATCGTGCAGCCCGTCGCCCACGGTGCGGCCCGGGCGGCGGCCCTTGCCCTCCAGCGCGATCACGCGGTTCTGCGAAGTCTTCAGGTCGGCTTCCAACTTCCGGATCTGTTCCTCCGGGGAGCCCTCCTTGCCCGGCAGGCTGTCCCTGAAGAGCACCGCGCCGGCCCCGCCGACCGAGAGCCCGATGAGCAGATAGAGAAAGGGGCGAAAGGAATTCGCGGAGGCCATGGGAGGAAAGGGAAAGGCGCTGTGTGAAACGGTGTAACGACTCGCGTGAAAAGCTCGTGAACGACTGCCTAGAATGGCCGCCGCCGGGGAATTTGCCATGGGAATCAGAGCCATTTCTTTCCAATGCGCCCGTGGACAAGGATCTGCATTTGTGGCCACATGCCCTCATGCGCATTTTCCTTTTTTCGTTACTGCTGCTGGTTCTCCCCGCCTGCGCGGAGGAGAAGAAGATCGCCGTCTTCGTGGGCCTGTGTGACAATGCCACACAGGGCATCGCGAAGGTGGGCGCGAAGATCGGCGATGGCAACAAGCCGGACGACAACCTCTACTGGGGCTGCACCGATGGCCTGCGCTCCTACTTCAAGGCCAGCAAGCTGTGGAAGCTGGAGAAGACCGAGAAGGCGGGGGAAACCGGCGATGAAAGGATTCTCGAGCGCCTCACCTTCCGCCATGCCGATGGCAAGGCGGTGCTGGTGGCGGAGGCCTGGCGCGGGTCCAACCTGAAGGAATGCTATCAGGCCTTCGAGCAATCGCTGGTCTCCGGCAAGCAGGACCTCGTCGCCTTCATCGGGCACAATGTGTTGATGGATACCGCGATCGATCCGCCTGCGGCGAAGGCTCCGGAGGGGAAGACGGATGCGGTGGTGCTGTGCTGCAAGAGTGAAGAATACTTCCAGGAGCGGCTGCAGACCAAGGGCGCGCGGCCTGTGCTACTCACCACGCAGTTCATGTATCCCGGCTCCTTCCTGCTCCACGATGCGCTGGAGCCATGGCTGGCAGGGAAGGACCGCAAGGCACTGCGCGATGCCGCGGGAAAGGGCTACGCGAAGAATCAGAAGATCGGCGTGGGCGCGGCGACCGGGGTGTTTGCGAAGATCGAGCCGTGACGGGGGAAATCATCAATCACTAATCTTCCAATCATCAATCGAAGTGTTTTGAAGAGAGATTGGCTGGCGCAGAGAGGGAGGATCAGACTGTGCCAAACATAAAGAGCCGCGGCGATCGCTCGCCGCGGCCCGGAAGGACAGAAGCTGTTAGAAGATTCAGGCAGCCGGCGGCGTTTCCGGCACGATGACGACCTTGGTCTTGGCCCATTCATCGCCGAAGCGGCGCAGCGGCTGGCCTTCACTCTTCTTCTTGTTGAGGATATAAATCTCCACAAACGGGAAGAAGGGAATGATCCATGAGATGTTCCGCACAATGCTGGCCTGCCAGTTGCCGGAGAGGCTCTTGCCATTCAGGTCCACGGCCTTGGTCTTCATCAGCTTCTTGCCGACGCTCTGGCCGTCAAGGAACGGCAGGGCATCGCGGACGAAGAAGTAGGCGAGTTCGGCAAGAAGAGCCAGTCCGGAGCTGATCCGGGAGAACACGATATAGATGGCGATGCCCACACCCACATCGATCAGCGCGCCAATCAGGCGTGTGTCGAAGGCAGCCTCCGTGGCGCTTCCACTTGCCACCTCACCATCCATCGAGATGGACGGATCCGGCTTCGGGGCCACATAGGGATCCACACGCGGTGCCGCACTGACCGGCGGGATCACCGGAGGCGGGGGTGGCATATCCGGCGGCGGCGGCATCGAAGGCGGCGGCGGCGGGATGTCTGGTGGAGGGGGAACGGAGGACGGCGGTGGAACAGGCTCGTTTTCCATGGCAACTCGTAAACCCTAGCAGAAAGCCGGGTGCGGTCGAGGGACAAGATTGGCAGTGCACCAATCGTTGCATAAGACGCAAGCCCGCTCAGCCCTCCTCCCGCAACAATTGCCGGTACTTTTCGGCCATTCCTTCGAGAATCCTGCCTTCCGACTTCCTTTGGGCGAGCCGGAAGTTTTCCCGGGCGAGCTGAAGATCCCCGCTCTCGAAGGCTACCTTGCCTTGGAGGAATTCCACCTCCCCCAAGTCATGCCTTTTCGCGGCGAACGGCGGAGCCTCTGAAGCCCACCGTTGCGCTACATCCAGCCGTCCGCCCTTCAGGGCCAGCGCCACCGCATATTCGATCACCAAATAGGCATCGCCCTCCTCTGTTCTCGGCTCCGGGATCCGGTCCCAGAGAGCCTGGACCATTTCCAAGGCAGAGGAGATGTCACCTGCGCGATAGGATTCGCGGGCAGGCCCCAGTTCCTTCAAGATGTCCATCATGGCCGCTGAAAGGTAAGCAGACTCACCCTTCCTCCCTCAAGTCCGCGAAAACCCGGTGGGAGAAGTAGCGCTCCATGCGGTCCGGGAAGACGGTGACCACCCGCGCGTCCTTGCCCAGGCGCTGCTTCGCCTCCAGCGCGGCAGCGTAGTTCAGGCCGGAGCTGGGGCCGACCGGATAGCCCAGAGCCCAGAGCTGGCGGGTGAGGTCCAGGCAGAGTTCCTCCCGCACCGTCACTTCCTCGATCGCCTGGCCGCGCGGGCCATCCTTCCACTCCTTGTAGAGCAGCGAGAGGCACTCGGCCACGCCGGGCACTTCCTTGCTGAAGATGAGGCTGGCGCACTCCGCGTTGTCCCCGAAGGCGCGGCCCTCGCAGGGGATGGCGGCGTAGGCGAGCGAGCCGCAGCCGGCATCGTCGAAGGCTTCCCAGAGGCCGCGCAAGGTGCCACCGGTGCCGACGCCGCTGACCACGGCATCCACGCAGCCGCACTCCATCTGCGCCAGGATCTCCGGACCGGTGAACATGCGGTGCGCCTCGGCATTGTCGGGATTCTCGAATTGGCGGGCGGCGAACCAGCCGTGGGCGAGCGCCGCAGCCTCCGCGGCCTCCAGCACCTTGGCCATGCCGCCGTCCACCCGCTGGACCTCGCCACCGTAGGCGCGGATCATCAGGCCGCGCTCATTCGTGGCGCTGCTGGGGATGAAGGCCACGAATTTCAGGCCCATCTGCGCGCAGGCCAGCGCCAGCGCGATGCTGGTGGAGCCGCTCGATGCTTCCACCACGGTGTCCCCCGCGCGGATCTCCCCGCGGCGCCAGGCCTTCTCCAGGATGTGGCGGGCGATGCGGTCCTTTGTGGAGCCGCTGGGGTTCATGAACTCCAGCTTGCACCACACCGGGCCGAGCGCGGCATCCAGGGTGACGGGCACCAGCGGCGTGGGCGGGATCTGGCGGATGAAGCGGCCCCCGGCAGGAACCGGGACGGCACGGGATGCGGATGCGGGAGGAGCTTCGCGGGTCATGCCTTCGGGGTATCAAGCGCGGCCGGCCGGCTCAAGCGCTGTGACGCGACCAGCGAGCCGAGGATGAGCACCCCGCCCGCGGCGAAGCGCCAGCCGGGCCGCTCACCCAGGAAGACCATCGACTCGACCGTGGCCATCAGCGGGATCAGGAAGCGGTAGCCGGCCAGCAGCGGCACCGGATGGCGGGTGGAGAGGTGATTCCACTGCGCGAAGGCCGCGGCGGAGACGAAGGCCAGCCAAACCGTCTTGCCGATCACTGCGGGTGGCATGAGCAGCGCCGCCCGCGGGAAGGAACTCGCCCCGGCCAGCAGCAGGCCCAGCCCGCCGCCGAAGAGCGAGAAGCCGGTGGCCGCCCGCGCGCCGATCGTCTTCTGCAGCGCGCCGAACTGCACCAGGCCCAGGGTGCCCAGACCGGTCGAGCCGACCAGGAGCAGGGTGCCCAGCCAGGGATTCCCGTCCCCCGCCTTCTCCGCCCCCGCGGCCACCACCACGCCCGCGAAGCCGATCGCGACGGCCAGCCACTGCGCCGGCCGCGGCCATGGCAGGCCCGCCACCAGCGGGGCCAGCAGCATCCACCAGAAGCTGCCCAGCGAGGACAGCAGCCCGCTCAGGCTCGCGCTCGCCGCGGAGATGGCCAGGTAGAAGAGCAGGTACTGGCCGAAGGTCTGCGTGATCGCGAAGCCGAGCAGCGCGCGCTTCGGCGTGGCGCGGAACTCCGCCCAAGGCCGCCGCGCCACCGCCAGCAGCATAAGCCCGGCCAGCGTGAAGCGCACCCCGGCGAACCACCAGCAGTCCGCGACCGTGGGTGTCAGCTTTTCCTCATGCTTCCAGAACTCGTAGACCGACTTGATCCCCGGGAAGGCGCTGCCCCACAACGTGGCACACAATAACACCGGCGGCAGGACTTTGGTCCATCGGTGGTCTCCGCCGCTCACGGGGGCAGGCTGGGGGCTGCCGGGCAGGAGGGGAAGCGGGAAGATCCGGTGATTGAAAACGCGTGAAGCGATGCCTGCCCACCGGGACCGCGGAGGCTCTGCCCCGCAGAATGGTCCCTTGAAGTAGTCAGCTCGAAAAGATCGCGGCAAGGCGACGGCGCTCTCCATTCGAACCACAAGATCAAGCGCGCCGGCCCACTTGCTTCTGCGGGGCGGAGGCTCCTCCGCGCTCCCGGCGGGCAGGCATCGGTCGACCGCCTCAAGTCAGCGCCATTCTTCCACTCAGTCGTTGTTCAAGATCGCGTTGAGTTTCTCCTCCGGCGGGATCAGGGAGGCGCGGCGCTCCATCGGGGTGAGCCGCTCGACGATGTCATACCACACCTCGCCTTCCTCGCATTCGGGACCGAGATACAGCAGGTCCAGCACTCCCACGAACTCGAAATGCCACGGGTTGTGGCCCGCTTCTTTCGAACTGAAGTTCGCCTTCCGCCCACGCTTCTTCGCCTCACGGAGCGCCGCGCGTGCATTGGCCGCGGTGAAGACGATGATGCGTTCTTCGCAAAGGCGCCGCTTTCCCGAGTCTCCGTCCACGACCACCCGGAACTGGAAGAGAAGGCGCGCGGAATAGCGCCGGGCCTCTTGGGGAGCCTCCTTGGGCGGAGTGTTCTTTTTGGCCATGGTCAGTGAAATGGGTGGAGCTTCCATTCCTCCATGATCCCGCCGTGTCGGGGAAGGCGGAAAAGCCGCGGAAGGCATCACGCCGCCTGGGGTTCCCGCGCTGCCTGGCGGTAGCGGAAAGTCCGCCACCCCATCACCGCGAGCCAAGCCGCGAGATACAGTGCCACCAGCTTCCACATCCGGATGGCCAGGGTTCCAATGTTGCCCTGCCACTCGAGTCTGGTCGGCGACTCCACGCCCGCATCCGGCTCGCACGGCTTGCGATCCAAATACCCCGGGCCCTTGGGAATGCGGCCACCGGTCCACACCGCGCAGCCCATCGACCCGTACCTCATTTCGGAGTACAGCGACAGCTTCCCCGGAACGACTGGAGTGTACCAAGTCGTCTCGTGGCGGCAGGAATCGAGCCACAGCGCCAGAATCCCGAGGAAGCCGGCAAGGCCCAGCAGGAAGGAAAGCGAGCGGTAGAAGGGCTTCCTGCCATCCGGCTGCGGCTGCATTTCTTCATGGGAGGGAGAGGACATCGAGCGATCTATGCTTGGGTAGTCCTGCCGGCGCGGTGCAGGCGCCAGGCGCGCCAAGCCATCACCACGGACCAGTAGGCGAGGTAAAGCGCCACCAGCTTCCACACGCGGATCTGCATCATCGCCCGGTCACCGGTCCAGCTCACGGTCGTCGCCAGCTCCGGCCCGAAGCCCCTCACGCAGCGCTCCCGGCTCAGGGATACCGGTGTGGCGTCTGCCATGTGGACCACGACGCCCACCGTCCCCTGCATCATCCCGAAGCTCGTGCCGACCCGCTTCGGAATGATCTGGGACTGCCAGTTGGTCGCATAGCGGCAGGAATCCACCCACACGCCCAGGACACAGAAAAAGCCGATCAAGCCCAGCAGGAAGGCCCGCGAGCGGTAGATCGGCTTGGTGGGTCCGGCATGCACCTTTTCCAAGAAAGCCGCCGCGCGCAGCTTCTGTCTCTCCGGCCCCGACTCTCCCGACTAACATGGATGCTCGGGGCCATCGGGAGTGAATCGGTCCACCGCAGAGGCGCGGAGGTCGCGGAGGGATCGCAGAGAGAAGAAAAGGTGAACCGCCAACTCCGCGACCCTTTGCGACCTCCGCGACTCTGCGGTAAATTCCTTCCGGCCCCTTGCTGTCCTCGGCCGGAAGGGCCTGTGGCTCCACGTTCCACACCTCGGCGGCGCGGTTCGAGTAATCCCTAACAGCCCGCCACCGCATTTTCCCACCGCTTCAAACTTGCCCGGGGCGGTAAACCCGGCATCATATGACCCCATGCAGGTGGTCACCGACCAGATCCGGAATTTCCTCCAGTACATCGCCGTCCAATTCATTGAATTCCCGGCGGAAGCGCAGCTCAAGGTCACCGAGCTGGGCCCCAAGCGGCTGCGCTTCAAGCTGGTGCTCCGGCAGTCCGACGTGGCCCTGCTGATCGGCCGGAACGGCTTCAGCGCCTCCGCCATCCGCGGCGTGATCAAGGCCATCACCGAGCGCGAGGACGTGAACGTGAACCTCCAGATCCACTCCCACGAGGAAGAAGCGGAGATGCTGGCGCGGGAGCGGAACGGGCATTGAGGGAGAAAAAGGCGAACATCGAACGCCGGAGTGTGAAAGGCAGGAGGCCACCGGACCGGCGGCCATTCCAGCTCTCCGCGTTCCCCTCTGCGACCTCCGCGCCTCCGCGGTTCGTTCCCTTCAAAAGCTCTCCCGCGGGTTCTCCTTGCCAAGCCTCGCCCCCGCCCGCTACCTTCCGCCCCGCCGCAGGTGACGCCATCCGGTGTCGCCCACGAAAACGGTCCCGTAGTCCAATGGATAGGACGATGGCCTCCGAAGCCGTAGGTACAGGTTCGATTCCTGTCGGGACTACCACTTCGTGACGAGTGCGGCAGATGGGTTCCCTGCTGGAGTTTTTCCTTTCCTTGGAACAGTGGAGGGTCCGCCCTGACCGGAATCCACCCTGCCCCATGAGAATCCTCAGTCTGAGCTGCTCCCGGTTCCGGTCCTTCCGCGAACTCTCCGGCTGGCGGCCCGGGGCGCTGAATGTGATCATCGGGCCGAATGCCTCGGGGAAGAGCAACCTGCTGCAGTTGATCGATTTTCTGGCGGCGTCGGCTCAGGGGCGCTTGGCGAAGACCGTGCAGCGGGCGGGCGGGATTTTGCCGCTGCTTTGGGATGGGGAGGGAGAGGATTTGGTCTTCAATATCGAATGCGCACTTACGGATTCTCCTAGCGTTACGGGTTATGAACTGCGCTTGACCCGGCTTGGAGCGGGCGGTGATTTCAGTCTCTTTGAGAAGATGACAGACGCATCTTTCCCCGGAGCCGAATCACAGAAGCTTTTCGAGCGGGTAGGATCTTATGCAACGTACTACCGACCTGAAAAGGAAGAAGGCTTCCCCATCACTGAGGGGTACCCTTTAACTGAAACCGTCGTCTCATATTCGAAAAGTTATTCTCGAGAAGACAACCCGCCTTCCGGGCTTAACCAAGCGCTCTCCTCCTTTTCCGTCTACCAAGATCTCCAGACCCACCGCGATGCGCCCATCCGCCAGCCCGCCGTCACCCGCATGGAGAAGCGCGTGGATGCCGACGGCCAGAATCTCATCCCAGTCCTGCACACGCTCTACACCGGCGACCGGGAATTCAAGAATGAGGTGAACGATGCGATGCGCGCCGCCTTCGGGCCCGACTTCGAGGAGCTGGTCTTCCCGCCGGCCTCCGACCAGCGCATCCAGCTCCGCATCCGCTGGAAGAGCCTGAGGCGCGAGCAATCCGCCGCGGAGCTCTCCGATGGCACACTGCGCTTCCTCTTTCTGTTAGCCGTGCTCGCTTCGCCTGATCCGGCGCCGCTGATCGCGATCGATGAACCGGAGACCGGCCTGCATCCCTCCATGCTGCCGATCATTGCGGAGTATGCGGTCCAGGCTTCCAAGAAGGCGCAGGTGATCTTCACGACGCACTCCCCTGCCCTGTTAGATGCGTTCACGGAGACCCAGCCGCAGACCACGGTGGTGCAGCGCCATGAAGGCGAGACGGTCCTGCGCACCTTGGAGGGCCCTGCGCTGGCCGAATGGCTGGAGCACTACACACTGGGCAAGCTCTTCGAGAGCGGCGAACTGGAGGACTTCGGATGAAGATCGTCGTCCTCTGTGAAGGCTACACCGAGCGGGATATCGTGAGCGACCTGTTCGCGCGCTGGCTCAATCCACGGGTCACGGAGAGGGTCGGATTCAAGGCGGTGAGGTTCAACGGCTGGAAGCAACTGGTGGATGACGCCCCGATGAAGGCCGAGTTGCATCTGCGCGACCCAAAGGTGCTCGGCGTGATCGCGCTGCTCGATCTCTACGGCCCCACCTTCTATCCCCCTGACAAGCGCGATGCGGCCTCCCGGCGCGAATGGGGGATGAAGTACCTCAAGGATCAGCATCCCGACCCGCGCTACCGCCCGCACTTCGCGATTCACGAGGTGGAAGCGTGGCTCCTTCCCCAGCCGGACCTGTTTGATTCCAGGGTGGCAAAGAAGCTGCCGGGCAAGACCCCCGAGGAAGTGAACTTCAACGAACCACCTGCCAAGCTGCTGGACCGCCTCTACAACGAAGCCCTCAAGCGGGACTATAAGAAGGTGGTGGAAGGAACGAAGCTCTTCCGGAGTCTGGACCCGGCGATGGTCTACGCGAAGTGCCCGGCCTTCAAAGCCTTGGCGGATGACCTGCTGGACCTCTGCCCTGCCTCCATCCGGAAAGAACCCAAGCCGTAGCCGCCGGTTCGGTCCCCGCGCGGGAGCGATGGCAGCGGAGTTTCACTTTTTGATCGTCCATCCGATCACCTTGGACCGATCAACGTCGATTACTCCAGTACCGTCACTATAAGTGAATCTCGGATCTTGCTGGGTCAGTTGCTGATGCAAGGACGCCTCGATCGTGTATAAAGGGGTGGTGGTATTTTCGACGCGAGCCTCTCCGCCGCCTTCGAGATGAATAATGATGGTGCTCATGGCTGGTTCAACTTGTCAGTTTGATATCCCTTGGCCATCCGGGCCAATGTCAACTCGGCCCGGAATCCCGCGCCCGTTCAATCGATTACATCGACGGCGAATCCCACGATCCGGGATGGCGGCAACACACCCTGGCTTCGCCGCCGAAACCTATCGGTATGAAGGGCTGCGGCGCGCTCTTCGCCTGGGTTAATGCCTGCTCAATGACGGCGGCATTGGGCGCATTGATCGCAATCTTGATGACACCGCAGTTATCTACGGCAATCGAAACGTCGAACTTCGGCATCCGCGGGGAGGGTCGTTGATCGTCTATTATTCAGGCACGGAAGTCCTGTCAATGATTGAGTAACTCACGGATGCCTCCCGCACTGCCAGGGACGACGACCTTGCATGGAAAACAGCCCGCCTCAGCACCATCCGGCTCTTTTTTCGTGCTGAAGGCGAAGGGCAGCGAGGTCAGCCATGGGACCTGCCCCTCGAGCATGCTCGCCGAATTCAAGCCGGGGCTGGAGAAGGCGCGGCAGCTGAGAAAGAGGATCGGCCGCGCGTGAAGGATGCGACCCGCTTTCGAAACAGCAGTTTCACCAAGCGGGCTCGCCACGCTGATAGCCCGGCACGCCTGATTGTTCGGCATAACTCCGCAATTTTCTGCAACTTACGGAAATAATGCGGACAAATTGCCACTAACTATGCTGGCCATCCTCAGGCGGGTTTTCGTAGTCTTGTGACCATGCCCTCCAAAAGCCTCGTTGCCCGCCACCTCCGGCAATTCAATGCGGAGATCGCGATCCTCTTCCTCACCATCGGGACCCTCGCGATCGTGCTGACCGCCATTCTCACCCGCTGATCAAGCATTCCCGGCCGAGTCGAAACCAAACAAACCCATAGCAGCGCCGCCGGTCCCCCTGAAAACCGGCGGCGTTCTTTTTTGCCCTGGCCCCTACCCTGCCCCGTGGCACGGCGCTTGCGAAGGTGAGGAGCATGGACACTGAAAAAGACGCGCCAGCCCCGAAGGAACCAAGCGAGCACCCGCGCGCGGAAGATCATGGCACCAGCCAACTCGTGCGAAAGGAGGGTGTGGGCGGTGCAGTCGGCACGGCGGTGGGCTCCGTCACAGGCGCGGCCGCCGGGGCCGTCATCGGGGGATTCGCCGGACCGGCGGGCATGGCGATCGGGGCCTTGGCCGGCGCGGCGGTGGGTGCCGTGGGCGGCAAGGCCGTGGGCGATCCGCTCAATCCGGAGCTCGAGAAAGGTGGTGGAGAAGGTGGGACGGAAGACGAGGTGGAGCCGCCCCAAGTGGGGAATTGAGGCAGGGACCGTTGCTCCGCGCGCTCAGGCTGGGGGCGTCCGCGTTCTTCGCCAGCGTGTCCTGGGATCATCACGTCTTCGTCTTGAGCACAAACACGGTGCGACTCGCCGGCGCGGCATGCACACGAGCCACGCCTCCCGCTTGACCGCGGAGCGAGGGACGCTGCCTGACCCTACGCGATCACGTAGTTCGCAGCTTTGCTTATATGTCCTATAAGTAGCTCGCCCTAAGGAAAGCCCGCCGTCTCTACCCAGCAGAGCGGCGGGCTTTTCGCTTTTCCGGGGGGGGAGGAGTAAAAGTTGATGCAAATTAGTTGCAATTAATTCCACCCTGCGTCTTTCCTTCCGGCATGGAAGACCAAGACCCCAAGCCGATCTTCACCGCGGACCACGCGGCAGCCTATGACACGCGTTTCGCCAAGCTGAGCCCGCTGCGGGACGCGCTCCACCTCCTGGTCGGCGCGGTCTTCGCGAATCTGCCGGAGCAGGCGCGGATCCTGTGCGTGGGCGCGGGCACCGGCGCGGAGCTGATCTACCTGGCACACAAGTTTCCCGGCTGGCAGTTCACGGCCGTGGAACCCTCGGGACCCATGCTGGAGGTCTGCCGGCGCAAGGCGGCAGCGGCGGGGATCGCGGGGCGCTGTTCCTTCCATGAGGGCTACCTGAACTCGCTGCCCATGGGAGAGCCCTTCGATGCGGCGACCTCGCTGCTGGTGTCCCAATTCGTGCTCGATCGGGAAAAGCGCACCGGGTTCTTCCGTGAGATCGCGCGGCACTTGAAGCCGGATGGGATCCTGGCGAGTGCCGACCTGGCTTCGAACAGGGCGGCCTATCCGGATCTGCTCGGAGTATGGCTGAAGCTGATGAAGGAGACGGACATGACGCCGGAGCAAGTGGAGGGCCTGCGTGAGGTGTATGGCCGGGATGTCGGCGTGCTGTCCTTGGATGAAACGCGCGCGATCATCGCGGAGGGAGGATTTGAAGAGCCGGTCCAGTTCCTGCAGACCGGGCTGATTCATGGGTGGTGGGCGCGGAGGAATGGCTAAGGAGTCCCCAAACCGCGCCAGCGGTGGTGTGGAACTGGAGTAACATGCTTTGCCGGCCGAAATCCGCAGCGGGCCGCAAGGAATTTACCGCAGAGGCGCAGAGGTCGCAAAGGGTCGCTGAGTGGAGATGGATGAACCGCCAAGACGCCAAGTTCGCAAAGAATAGAAAACTTGGCGCTCTTGGCGTCTTGGCGGTTCACCTTTTCCTCTCTCTCTGCGATCCCTCCGCGACCTCCGCGCCTCTGCGGTGAACCGATTCACCACCGATGGCCCCGAACATCCCTGTTAGTCGGGAGGGGGAACCTTACCGTCCCAGGGTGCGGTCCCTGGCGGCTGTGTTCCCGAATGCCGATGTGCCGGGACCAAACTCTCTAACAGGTGACGGGGGCGCGGAGAGCCTCCTCTTGATGAAGCTGCGGGGACCGTTCAGATGACCGGCTCACTCCCCCTTCATCCCCAGCTCCTCCATCAGCGCCTTCCTCTGCATCTCGGCATCCGCGCCCCAGCCGTAGAGGGTGCGCATGCGGGCGGTGGTGGTGAGGGCGGCTTGGCGCCAGCGCTGGAGATACTCGGCGCTCGCGGGGTCGAGCTCCCCTACCCCGGCGGCTTGCTCGAAGGCTTTTTGAATCTCTTCAATCAAGTGCGGCGGCGCGTCGGGGAAATCCTCGCGCAGCTTCTGCGGATCCGCCTGATAGACGGCGGGCAGGCGGTCGATCGTGCCATTGGCCAGCGCCGCCTTTTCCAGATCCGCATGCCAGCTGCCGGGCACGAGGCGTGCGGCTTCCACCTCGCGGTTCACGACGCCGATGGCCCCCGTGCGCAGCGGCGGGGAAACTTCCACGGCCACGGCCACAGCTGCTTCGTCAGCCTGCGGCTTGCGCTGCTGCAAGAGAGCCGCGCGGTCGGAGGACTTCGCGGGCTGCGGCAAGCCCTCCGGATCTCCGGGGCGGGAGTGATCTACGATACGCGCCGTACTTCCGGCGACCGCGGAGGAAGATGGAGCTGAAGCGGAACGCGCATGCACCGCGGAACGGGACCCGGCATCATCCCCATCGCCATCAGCAGACGGGCCAGCACTCCCGGAGACAGGCCGGAAATGCACCGCGGCCTCCTTCTGCAAAGCCGCTTCCGCCGATGATGATGGCGGTGCCCCAGGAATCACCACCGCCGCCACCAGCCCGAGAACAAGCACAAGCCCCATCACCAGGACAGGCAACCCGCGTGAAGTAGAAGAAGCGGAAGCAGAAGCAGACATCGCGCGCAGGAGGGCAGTAGAGGGCTGAAAAGAGAAAGGGGCGCTTCCGGCTTTCACCGGAAGCGCCCGATAGGATCAATCCCGGAACGGATCAGGGAGTGGCATACTTGTTGCCGATCGGGGTACCTTCCGCCACGCGGGAGACACCCATGGTGCTCAGGACCACACCGGCGGAGCCGGGGTTGGCGCTGATCGCGGTGATCAGGCTGGTGGCCACGTCGGCGGCGACGCCGGAGATGTCATCGCGGGTCATGAGGTGCTCGTAGCCCCAGAGGCTGTAGCTGCCTTCACGCACGGCGGTGTCGGACTCGGCCACGCCGTTGTAGGTGAGCTCCTTGGCACCCAGGCCCAGGGCGGTGATCGCGTCGCTCAAGCCGACGTAACCGATGTTGTAACCGCCAGCCTGGGTGGTGGTCAGGCCCAGGGCGGCGGCGATGGTGCCACCGCTGCCGTAGCCGCCGTTGCCCGCGTTGGTGTAGGTGTTCGAGGCGTAGGTGTACTGGATCACGTTGGACAGCGCGCCGAGGCCGCAATCGGCCACGGTGACGAGGCGGGTGCCGGAACCGTTGTCACGGCCCATGGCATACACCTTGGAGCCGCGGTCGGCATTCTGGCCGGTGAGCAGCGCAAGCGGGATCTTGCCGGCACCGTAGAGCGACTGCAGGCCGTAAGCGGTCACGTTGGTGAGGCTGGCGGGAGCGCCATTGCCGGCCAGGATCTTGAACGGAGCCACGGCCACGGTGTTGTCCAGCAGCACCGGGTCGGTGAAGACCGTGGAACCCTGGAACACGTCGGACATGGCGATGTCGGCTTCCTCGTTGGCGGTGCCAGCGGCCACGTTGTCGCCAGAGGCGGAGCCATGCACGGAGTCGGCAAGGAAGCTGTCAACGCGGCTGGCCGGAGCGACCAGGGACTGGATGCCGGTGACGGAGCCGGACCAGGAGCACTTGATCAGCACGTTGGTGTGACCGGCGATGGTGCCGAAGAAGTTCGACTGGGAGGCCGAGTTCAGCGTGGTGGGGCTGGGGGCGTAGGCGTAGGTCTCGCCGGTCATCTGGGCGAGGATCGCGTTGTGCACCGCGCTGCGGAAGGCCGTGGAGCCGGTGATGTGGACCACCGTGGTCTGGGCGGAAGCGGTGGCGGCAAGGCCAAGGCCGAAGGCCGTGGCGAGGAGGGCGTTCTTCATGTTCATGGGTAGCTTGGTGTTAGGAGATTCGATGAGTGAATTACGATGCTTGTAGTAGTAGTCGGGGTATCAGGCATTGCGGCGGCGGCGGACCAGCAGCAGCAGCGAGCCCAGGCCGCCGAGCAGGGCGGAGGTCGGCTCGGGCACGAAGGTCACGCCACCGTTGCCGATCGCGAAGTAGCCTTCGTAGGTGGCCGAGTTGTTGTCGGTGAAGCGGAACAGGCTGAGGGTGCGGTTCGGGGTGGTCTCGATGTTCAGGCCGGAGCCGAAGTCGGTGTTGCCCGGGGTATTCTGGGCCACACCGCCGGTAGCCATGTAGCTGCGCCAGCTGTTCGCGTCACCCGTGCCCTGGATCGCGGCGACGGCGCTGCTCGGGGCCTGCTCGTAGCTGTCGAAGGTGTCCGCGGCACCCACGAGACGGGTCGAGATACCCAGGCGGATGGTCTCGGAGTCGATGGTCGGGGACAGGCCCGGGACATTCACCGCGGACTGGCTGCGGGACAGGTAGAGGGTGGCGACCGGATCACCGCCGACGGTGGCGGTGTTCGAGGAGGTCCCGGCGATGCCCCACTGGAGATCGCTACGGGTGGCCCAGTTGGAACCGAAGAGGGCGACGAGGTCGGCAGTGAAGTTGCCGGCATTCACCGTCATCGGATTGGAAGCATCGACACCGACGGCATCCCGGTAGGTGGAAGCCTGGCCGAGGTTGATCACGTAGTCGCTGCCGGAGCCGACGCCACTGGTGGCACGCACGCCGAGAAGAAGGTCACCAGCGGAGTAGCTGACGAGGGCCGCCTGGCTGGAAAGCGTGCCAAGGAGGCAGGCCGCACCGAGGGCGAAGATCGCTTTGGAGTTTGGATTCATGATGTGGGAGTCAATCTATGCGTTTGGGATGAGCCGCCGGACTGGGGGGGATTTCATTTCACCACCGGGCGAGCGGATGCGGCGATTGAAGGTGCCGCTTGCAGATCAACCAAAGCATTCGCGGCGACGTTACCGTAACGTGGCCGCAAACGCGTTGGGGCATCCCTCCCATCAGGGATTCACTTTAAGACGCACAAACAGGCGCGGCCCGATCTGGTCCACGGTCGGGAAGGTGTAGCTCACGCTGCTGCTGCCGATCACCGCGCCGCTGGCGGGCACGGTCCAGTTCTTCAGGTCCGTGGACACCTCCACCACCGGCGTGCTATCGCGGCCGGCCGCGCGCGTCCAGGTGACGATGCCATTCTCGTTAGGCTGGGGGTTCAAGTCGACGGCGGTGGAAGAACCGCCGCTGAAGAACTCGATGCCATTTGCCACGCCATCGTGGTCGAAGTCCTGCAAGGCATCCTGGCCGTTGACATTGGCCGCAGCCCACTGGGAGTAGGTCTGCAGCACGAAGGGCGTGAAGGTCAGCACGCCGGTGGAGCTGATGGCGAAGTAGCCTTCGTAGGAGGCCGCGCTGTTGTCCGAGAAACGGAACAAGCTGAGGGTCTTGGTGCCCACGGCCTCGATGTTCTGGACCGCACCGAAGTCGAAGTTGCCCGGGGTATTGGAGGACGAACCGCCGGTGGCCATGTAGCTGCGCCAGGAATTGTTGCTGCTTACCCCCTGGATGGCGGCGACGTCGCTGTGATCGGTGTGGTCGGCCACGGCCGGATTGGCGCCGGCGTCCCAGAAATAGGACTGCAGGGCGGACATGCGCGTGGAGATGGTGCCGCGGCTCGTCTCCGAGTCGATGACAAGCACCGGGAGTCCGGGCGTGCCGGGAGTGGCCTGGGAGCGCGAGAGGTAGAAGGTCGTGGCCGGATCGCCCTCGTACGCATCGACATTGCTCGGGGTGCCGGCGATGCCCCACAGGATGTCGGTGCGGGTCTGCCAGTTGGCACCGTAGACCGCGGTGAGGTCGGCATTGATGTCGCCGATGGTGTTGACCGTGATCGGTCCCGTGGCATCACGATATTTTTTGGCCTGGCCGATATTGACGAGGTAGCAATCCCCGGAACCGGCACCCCCGGTCACGCGGAAGCCCATCAGGAGGTCACCCTTGGTGTAGGTCGGCGGTGCGGCGAACGCAGTGGCAGCGCAGGCGGCCATGAGGCAGGCCAGAGATGCTGGGAGGAAAGAAGTCGTGCGATTCATGATGTTGGTGGCGGGTTGGCTGCAAAAGCCGTGGCCATGCTGCCGACCGCAAACGACTCGTGAAGAATCTCATTCTGACGCATTCGTCACATGGAAGGGACCCTGGTTAGATTTCAGGTTTCGAAAACGTCATGGAATACGATGGGGGCCGTACTTCTCCAGTTAGCCGAGATAGTCGCGGGAAGATATGCTTGCCGCGGCGTAGCCGCCCTGGAGTGGGGTAGCCTGCTACCGCTCTCAAGCAGGCAGCCCGCTGCCGTGAGCGGGGGTGAGTCCACCCGATCACCCTTCCCTGCACCCCACGACCGGCGTGCGATGCCGATCCACCCCAACACCGCGGCGCAGCCGCCTTGGACTGCGTGCAACCCTGTTGCCGCTTTCGGCAGGCAACCCTGTTGCCGTGAGTGAGCCCTAAGTAAACCCGATCACCCTTCAATGTACCCGACGGCCGGGGTGCGATGCCGCTCCACCAAGAGGCTCTCTTCTCCGTCGCGCAGCGACCTTGGACTGCGTGCAGCCTGCTGCCGCTTTCGGCAGGCAGCCTGCTGCCGTGAGTGAGCCCTAAGTAAACCCCATCACCTTTCACTGTGCCCGACGGCCGGCGGGTGATGCTGATCCACCCCGGTGCAAGGCGCGCATCATCCATGCGGTGCCAACTCAGCTTCCCGTGCCTCGGCTCATACCGGAACGTGATCATTATCGAACACGGCAAGGAAGAACGAAAACGCCCCCAGCCTGACCGCGCGGAGCGACGGTCCCTGCCTTTCAATCCGTCGCGCAGCGACCTTGGACTGCGTGCAACCCTGTTGCCGCTTTCGGCAGGCAACCCTGTTGCCGTGGGTGAGCTATAGATGAACCCGATCACCCTTCAATGTGCCCGACGACCGGGGTGCGGTGTCGATTCACCGGGGCGGCCCATGGCGTGCTCCCTTCACGGGAGATGCTCTTGATTGGTGAGGTGATATCGCGAGTCGGCTGGGTGGGGATTTTTTGGTGATCCGGAGGACGCTATCCTCGCTCACGTGTTAGAACCGGGGACCTTTTGGCGGACCAGGATCGCTCGCCGGTCGTGGGGTTCAGGGAAGGGTGATCGGGTTCACCTATAGCCCACTCACGGCAACAGGGTTGCCTGCATAAAAGCGGCAGCAGGCTGCACGCAGTCCAAGGTCGCTGCGCGACGGGTTTAGAAACGGGGACTTGTTGGTGAATCAAGATCGAGCGGCGGCTTGGGTGGCGACCTCCTGGTGATCGGGTGAGCGTCATCCTCGCTCACGTGTTAGAACCGGGGACCTTTTGGTGGATCAAGGTCGCTCGCCGGTCGTTGGTGCAGGGAAGGGTGACCGGGTTCACCTATAGCCCACTCACGGCAACAAGGTTGCCTGCCGAAAGCGGCAACAGGGTTGCACGCAGTCCAAGGCCGCTGCGCGGCGTTACTGCTCCTCCCCTTCCCCATCCTTCTTATCCTTGTCCTTGTCCTCCTCATCCTCCCCGCTGCTCCCCCCATCCGCAGAGCCACCATAGCCGATCACCTCGGCCGTGATCACTGACGGAGTCTCCGCCGCCTGCTCCTGCGTGGCAGTCTGCTCCTTGTTGTTCTGCTGGGCCGCGGTGGCACCCGCCGCCGAGCTATTATTACTCGCAGAGGTCACCGCGGAAACCGAAGGAGCCGCTACCGCGGACGGTGCCGCACCCGCCGAACTACCGCCCACCGAGATGTTAGAAGCATTCACCACCACCGCCGCGGCGATGTTCAAGTTACCGGAAACCCGGATCCCCGCATCACCCGCATCGATCGTCCCTTCCGGCGCGACGAGGTCGACGTCCGCGGGATCCACTCCCGCCACCGTGGTCAACACCCCGATACCACCGCCGGTCGCCAAACCAGCCAAGTCCGTGCGGACGTCCGCGCTCTGCGGATCGATCAGCACACGGGTCGGCGGGGCGGACTGAACCGTCTTGGAAGAAGAACCGGCCGCGATGTTGCCGCGGGTGGACCAGATGATTTCATCCCCGCCGCGCAGGGTGAAGATACGGGAGATGCCCAGGTCCACGTTCTTATCCGTGAAGACCCGGATCGCACCGCCGGACTCCGTGACGATCCCCGGCGGTGCCAGGATGTTCGACTGCGCGGTGGTGGCCAGGGTCAGCGAGCCACCCGGCAGCAGCAGCGTGATGTCACCGCCGCTGCGGGTGCGGATATCGCGCGAGTGCGTGTCGATGTTCCCCTGCCAGCTGTCGCCGGGGAAGAGAGTCGCCACCGCATCCTTGCCCGCATCGTAGTTGCCGAAGCCCGGGCTATCCGGATCGTTGTGATCGCGGCCCGCATCGCGCAGCACGAAGAAGAAGATCTTCAGCGCGACTTGCTTCTGCTCCTCGGGGTCCAGCGCATCGAACTGCGCCTGCGTGAGGTTCAGCTCCTTCAGGTGATCCGTGCCCTCGCCGCCCTTCACGAACTTGGTGATGAAGGCCGGGAAGTCCGCCTTCGAGTCATCGAAGGAAGTCGCATCACCGATCCCCGCGGCGGCGAAGATCTCCGCGCCCTCGAAGGGCAGGGCCGGGTTGCGGCCATTGCCGATGCTGGTGATGCCGGTGCCGGTGCCATCCGCATTGTTCCCGCCGATGCCCAGGTCGAGGTTGCGGCCGGCGAGCACCTCGAGCACGCCGGGGCCGGCGATCTGGATGTCACCCGCATTCGGCCCGCGGGTGGCATCGGTGCCATTGTTGCCGGTGCGGCCGGCGGTGCGGCCCGCGGTGGCGGAGTCGTAGGCGATGATGTCCCGCCCGGCGGCGACCACGCTCAGGTCATCCGCGCTGACATTCTGCAGGTAGAGGGCGATGTCCCGGATGTCCCGGGAGGCGAGCACGCGCGCGGCCTTCGGCGAGAACAGGGTCAGGCCGGAGATATCCCCGCCATTCGCATAGAGACGCACCGGATCCTCATCCCCCTCGTGGAGCAGCGGGTCGCCTGCATGCAGGTTCTGCTTCTGCTGCAGGGAGCCATTGGTCGAGCCGGTCTCATTGAAGTAGTCCGAGAAGAAGCTCAGGAAGTTGATCTGCGGAGTGACCCGCGCGGTGGTGAAGTCCAGCCCCGCGATCGTCTGGAAGGCGTAGGGATTGGCCACGCCGAGCAGGCCCGCCGGATCCTTGTCGGACATGGTGATGCGGCTGGAGGTCCAGGCATACTGCGTGCGGTTGCTCACCACATTCGCCCCCACGATCTGCATGCCATCCAGCGAACCGGCGGCGAGCAATTCCAGCGCGCCATGGTGCGCGGGCGAAAGCGTGATATCCCCTGCCAGGCGGATGTCCCCGGAGAAGGAAACCGCGTGCAGCGAGCCCGGCATGAGGCGGTAAGCGGATGCGTAGGTGACACCGGTCGCGATGGTTTCCGCCAGGCGCAGCCAGGGCTGCACGTTCGCGGCAGTGGTCGTGGCCTGGCGGAGCTGGGTATCATACCAGGTCTGCAGGGCCGGGAAGGTTTCCCCGACGGTGGCATTCGTTCTCGCGTAGCTCTCCGTGCGGAAGGTGACCGAGCCGCCCAGCGAGGAAACGCTCACGCCGCTGTTTTCCCCGTAGGTGGAGAAGTAGGTCTTGTACCAGTAGCTGTTGTTATAGCTCTGCGGCAGCAGGAAGGGATTCGCCACCTGGCCCAGCAGCAGATCGCCACCGGCGCTGACATCGAAGTCCGACTTGCCTACGAAGAGTGTCGTAGCAAGCCAGGTGGAGGGATCGAGGATCTGCACGGGCGTGCGCAGGGTGCCCAGGGAGGGCGAGCGCGTGGAGTTGGTGATGATCGAGCCACCGGCGGAGAGCTCGCCGTGGCCGCGCTCCACGTAGTAGACGCCGGCATCGATGTTCCGGCCGGCGCGCACGGTCACGTCACCGCCGCCGAGCTCCACCAGCTTGCTGGCATCCGGCTTGCCGCCGGGCATGCGGGCATTGGTCGGGGCCACGGCATCCACGTTGCTGATATCGCGGCCCGCGCTCAGGGTGACATTGCCACCGCCCAGCGCGCCGATCCCTTCGAAGAAGTTGGTGAAGTCCACCCACCAGGTGGTGGAGGCCACCTCGCCGAAGAAGGATGTGCCGAACTCACCGGTGGTCGGGTCCACATAGCCGCGGCGGTAGAGCCAGTTCGTGGGCATCGAGCGGGTCGAGTCCGCCACCAGCGCACCGGCGGTATTGCGCACGTAGTGGGCGATGTCGTTGCCGGCGCGGAGATTCACGTCGCCACCACCGGTGCTGTATTGCACCGGCGCGGGCGGATCCTGCTGGACGCCACCGAGATTGCCGGCGTTCTGGTTCACCATCGTGGGCACCGGCGTGGCGAAGCTCCCGCCCAGTGTGGGGTCCTTCACCAGGGTGCCCGCGGTGTAGATGCTGGCCACCGGGTTCAGCAACTGGATGTCGCGCCCCGCGGCGATGTCGATGGAGCCACCGCCGGTGCGGATGACCTGATAGGCACCGCTGCTGCTGCTCGGGTCCATGGCAGAGGAGGTCTTGGCATTGGCCCCGCCGGTGATCGAGAGCACGCCGACGTTCTTGCCGAGCAGGAGATTGCCGCTGCTCGCGCCGAGCTGGTCGAGCGGCTTGGTCGCCAGGGTGTCCGCCGCGCCGAAGTCGGCACCGGCCGTCAGGCGGTAGGACCAGGCCTGCACGTTCTCCGGCAGCAGCTCATTGCGGGCGAGCAGCGCGGAGTTGTAGGCCCCGGAGCTGAAGCCATCGCTGAGCGAGTTGAAGAAGACCAGGTTACCCGCGGCGCGCAGGGTCAGGATGCCGGGGACCTGCTCGCTGCCGAAGCGGAAGCTGGCCAGGTTCCAGTCGCCATTGTTGCCGCTGGTGCTGGCACCGCCCAGGGTGAGATCGCCGGTGGTATTCACCAGCTCCGCCCCGGGGCGCACGGTGAGGATGGAGCCCAGGCCCGTGTTCGCACCGAGGATGCGGCTTTCGATCGTGCCCGCGTTCGCCATGAAGGCGGTGGCATCCGTCTTCACCGTATTCTGCACCGTGCTGGTGATGGCCCCGCCGGATGCGGTGAGGTCATAGACCTGGTAGCCTTCCGCGATGATGTGGGAGGCACCGGTGACGGTGGAGGCCAGCGAGCCGATCGCCAGGTCTCCGCCCACGCGCGGGGCGCGCAGGTGAAGCGTGCCGCTGAAGTGGCCCTTGGCCGCATCCGCAGTGGCACCGCTGGAGCTGGCCACGGAGAGATCGATGTTCGAGCCGCTGTCGAGCTGGAGCGTGCCGCCGCTGTCGCCACGGGTTTCGAGCACGACCGCGCCGCCTTGGCCCGCGGAGTTGAAGTCGTCCCCGGAGGCATCGATGAGCGAGCCGCTGGCCAGGGTCAGGTTGCGGCCGGCCACCAGACGCACGTCGCCGCCGGTCGCGCCGGAGGCATCGATCTTGCCGGTGACCTTGATCGAGCCGGCATCCGTGGCGACCTGGTAGGCGTGGCTGGTGGCCAGGCCATCGATCGCCACATCACCCGTGCGGATGCGGTAAGTACGAGAGACATCGTAGGACGCGGCATTGAGCATGGCATCCACGCTGCCCAGTGAGGCGAGCGCGGCCACATCCATGCTGAAGCTGCCGCCCTTGCCCTTCGCGCCATGCGCCGCGCTGAGCGAGCCGCCGAAGCTGACGCTGCCCTGGGCCGCGGAAACACTGAGCGAGCCGGCATCGCCACCGCCGGCCAGCGCGGAGACATCCAGCACGCTGGCGGAGCCGAGCAGGAGATTGCCATGGTCCGCGGTGAGCGAGATGCGCCCGCCATCGCTGAAGCGCGTCTGGTCGCGGAATTTGCGGGCAGCGCCGCCGGCTTCAAGCTGGCCGGTGACATTCAGATCACCGGTGGTGGCACGCACCACGATCTCGCCGCTGGGCAGGACCACGCGCGAGGCCAGGTCCACGCTGGCACCCGTGAAGCTGAAGGAGGAGCCGAGCCCCGCACCGGAAACCGCGCCCGTGGAGCCGCTGCCGGTCACGCGCAGCGCGCCAGCGGCGGTGATGCCGGACTTCACGGCATTCGAGGCGATGACGACCGGCGTATCCACGGTGAGATCACCGCTGGCGGAAAGCGTGCCGGTCGCGGTCGCCTGCAATTTCTTGGTGGCCTCCAGGCGGGTCTGCGAGAAACCGCGCAGCGCCAGGTTGCCCGCACCGAGCTCCACGGCATTCGCCTGGATCACCAGCGATCCGGCATTGGCCGGCACCGGCGTGGTAAGCGTGGCTCCGGACTGGCCGGCCAGGCGCACGATGCCCGCATTGATGGTGACGGTGCCATTGGCACCCTGGCCGAGGCCGCGGATCTCCGCAGCGCGCAAAGTCAGCGTATCGATCAGCGGATTCCCGGAGCCATCCACGCCGCCGACGGTGCCCGCGCCTAACAGATCGATGGAAGAGTAGCTGGCGAGCGCGAAGTCCGAGGCACCGGCGAGGCCCTGCAGCGTCGCGTTTGTGAGAATGAGACCGGCATCCGCGGAAGGAGTCACGGCGGGATCCAGGGCCAGGCTGATGCGGCCGCTGGAAATGGAGAGCGCATCCCCCTGCAGCACCGCAGTGGGATCCAGAAGCGTGGCCGAGGTGGAGTCCAGGGTCACGGAGGCACCGCGCACCGTGGCACCGGCACCGATGCTCATGGAGATCGCACCGCCCGGCGTGACGCTGTGGCGGATCAGGCCGCTGCCGCTGTTCGCGCTCACGCGGACCAGCGCGCCGTTGCCACTGTTGGCCGTGCCCTCGGTGCCGATCACCAGGGTGTCGCCACCGCTGGCGGCAGCACCGGTTTGTTCCAGCGTGGCACCGGCGGCCAGGTTGATCTTGGTCTTCGCGGCCAGGATGATCTCGCGGCCGGAAAGCGTGTCGCTGCCATTGTCCAGCGTGATGCTGCCGGCATTCACCGTGACCAGGCTGCCTTCCGCGGTGGTGCTGCGGGTGCCGCCGATTAGCAGACTGGCCGCGCCGAAGCTGGAAAGCAGGCTGGCATCCAAGGTCAGCGCACCGGCCGGACCGGCGCTGCTGCCGTCATTGATGAAGATGTCACTGGCGCTGCTGATATCCACCAGGCCGCCGCGGAAGCCATCCGCCCCGGAGGAGGTCACCGTGCCGGCCAGCGCCATCTGCTTGGTGGCGGCGAGCACGAGCTGGCCCGCATCGCCCGGCAAGCGCAGGCTGCCGGTGGTCGGGAAGAAGCCATTCGCCGAGTAGCGCGTGTACTCCGCGCGCTTGGCGATGACTTCCGGCCGCGCGACTTCAAAGCGGGTCGCGAGGTCCGGCATGGTGAAGCCTTGCTCCATGCCATTGAAGCGGAAGCCGGAGACGATCGCGGAGCCATCCGGCTTGCCGATCGTGCCCTGCGCGCTGCCACTGAGCGGCGTGACCAGGTAGGCTCCGGGCAGCAGCGCATAGCGCGCCGGCAGCAAGGTATAGACGCCCGCGGGCAGACCGCCGCCGCCATCCAGGCGGACTTGATCGCCCACACGCAGCGTGGAATTGACGTAGCCGGGATTGCCACTGAGCGCGGTGGCGCTGGAGCTTGAATTGAAGGGCGCGAAGGGCGCGAAGTCGCTGCCGTAGCCGGGCACGACCGCATAGGCGCCGCTGGCCGCGAGGATATCCACGGTGCCGCCCAGGCCGCTGTTGAAGCGGTAGGCCATCAGGTCGCCGCCGCCGCGCACGTCGATCACCGAGCCGGCTTCCGTGACCACGGACTCCGCGCCGATCTGCAGGGACTTCTGCGGCAGGCCGGAGCTGGTGATGTCATTGCCACCGGGATCGATCCAGTTGCTGCCATTCGTGCTCACGCCATAGGGGATGACCACACCCTTGCCGGTGATGGGATCGATGGCGGAGACGGAGGTGAGGCTCTTGCTGCCCAGGGTGAGCTCCAGGGTCTTGGTGAAGCTCAAGCCGGTGAGCTTGGAGGCATCGGTGGGGGCGGTGCCGCTGCCATCCCAGCCGAGATGAATGGTGCCGAAGGGGGCGCGCAGCGTGCCATTCTGCTGGATCTGCGAGGCGTAGAGCGAGAGCGTGCCGCCCGCGGAAAGCGGCAGGTGGCGCGTGCCGGAGCCTTCAATCGTGATCGAGCCGCGGTGGCTCGTGCCACCCTGCGTGTAGTCCACGGCGGCGATGGTGAATTCCACGCCGCTGGGCGGATAGATCTGGCCGGCCGTGAGGCCCAGGTGCCCGGCCATGGCCAGCGTCCCGTCGCCACGGATATCGCCATTGGCCGCGATGAGGTTGGCATTGCCGATTCCTTGCAGGCTCAGGTTGCCGATCTCGATCAGGCTCGCGGAGGCATGCAGGTCACCGGTGCCGAAGCTGGGCGGCAGCGTGACGGGCGTGCCCGCGCCATTCTGGTAGTTGGGTACCAGCGTGCCCGCCAACTGCGGGGGCTGGAAGGCGGTGCCGAGCGTGAGATGGGAAGCGCTGAGATTCACCGCGCCATCCGCATAGATGGCCGGGCCGGTGCCCGCGGTGATGCGGCCCTTTGCCGTGATGCTGACATCCCCGGAGAAGCGGACCACGCCGCTGAGATCCAGATTCGAGAAGCCGCCGCTGGCGAAGTCATCCGCGGAGAAGCGCCCGCCGCCGCTGATGCCAGTGGCATCCGTATCAAAGGCCGTGCCGATGCCCGCGTGCATGCTGGCGGGGATGACCTGGCCCGCATTCGTGATCACCAGGGTGGGATCGAAGGGGCTGGAGTCCGCGGAATTCAGGTAGAAGCGGCCGGAGGAAACCTTGAGCGTGCCGCCCGCTGCCGTAGCGCCACCCGCCGCGCCGTGCAGCGTGGCATCGCTCAGCAGCATCTGGCCGCCGCTGAGGGTGATGGTGCCGCCATTGCTCTCCACCAGGGAGGCGCGGGTCTTGAGCGGATAGGGCTTGGTGGTGGTGCCGCTGGCGCCATTTTCGATATCGGCGAGCGACTGGCCGGACTCACCGGCGAGCAAATCGAGCGTGCCGCTGCTGCCGGAGACATCCAGCACCGCACCGGCTTCCGCGATGAGATTCCCGCTGGCAGTGATGCTGCCACCCGCGAGCACGGCACCACGGCGGCGGCCGAAAGCGTCTGGTACGAGAACCGTAGTACCGGAGGCATCGATCACGGCGTGCGAGCCGATCCAGAGGGTGGCCTGCGCGGATGAAGGCACCGCGAGCTGCGGCAAGCTATTCGCACCACTCACGCGGATGCTGCCGCCGTGCGCGATCAGGGAGCCCTGCACTTCCGCGGTCTGGCCGGAAAGCGTGATGGAACCGGCCGGGCCGGCATCCACCACCGCACCCATGCCCAGCCGGACATCGCCGCGGTGGAGCAGGTTGCCCGCATCGAATTCATTGACGGCACCCAGGCCGGTGAAGCTCAGGCTGAGCGGCGTGCGCAGGCCTTCCGGCTTCACGAACTCGACCAGCTGCAGCGGGCCATCCCCGGCCACGCTATCCACGCGCACGCTGCTGACGATCGGGCGGATCACGGTATTGTCCGCGATCGACACCGCGGCCAAAGGCGTGCTGCTGGCACCACTGCCGCTACCGATGCCGCTGATGGCAAAGCTGGCGAAGCCGCCTTGGTCGAAGAAAGAGGGATCGAGCTGCAGGGCACCCGCAGGAGTCGTAGCGCCGCCGATCTGCACGGCATTTGCCTGCAGTGCGAGCGTGCCGCCCTTGGCCCCGGAGATGCCGCGCAGGGTGGCACCCAGCTTGAGCTGGCCGCCGGTCACGCCGTTGATATTGAGATCACGCCCTGTTAGAATGGAGAGCGAGCCGGCATTGCCATAGGTGATGCGGCCACGGCTATCCGCGACCAGGCCGCCGGACACATCGATCAAGCCGCCCGCGGCGAGGTCCGCGGAGTAGGAAGAAATCTTCACCGTGCCGCCGGTGGTGATGAGCGGGCTGCTGAGCGCACCGGCGGAGGTCGGCCGGTCATCCACGATCAGGCCGGCAGTGCTGATCACCCCATGGGCACCGAGATGGAACTGGCCGCGGTTCGGATCCGCAGCCGGCAGGACCGAGCCGGAGGTGAAGCGCAGGTCCACCACATGCTGCGGGGACTGGTTGTAGGCGGTGAAGCTGAGGCTGCCACCACTCGCGAGCACGGAACCATTCACCGTGATGTTCGCACCTGTTAGAGCGATGGAACCGGCGGGCGCGGCGGCCAGCGTGACATTCTCCGGCACCACGACATCGCCATCCGGATTGTCGATGACGAGCGATCCGAAGTTGTTAGAGCCGATCAGCGTGGGATCGAGGTAGAAGTCTTTCAGGCGCTCCGCGGGGATGGCTGCACCCTCCGCGACGTCCGCTTGGTTCACACCGCCGAGGAACGTGACGGTGGGTGCGCTGGGCGCGATGGGTGAAGCATTGTCACCGATGAAGCGCTCCGCGGTGAAGGACAGCGAAAGCGTGGCGGCCGTGGGGCCGACCTGACGCTGGCGCACGCCGGTATAGACCGAGCCGGACAGCTGCCCATCCAGCGCCATGCCCGCGGCGGAGACCTTCAGCGAGCCGCCGGAGCCGCCCTGGGTGTAGCCATCCTGATAGCGCGAGCCATCCGGACCGACCGGATGATCGTAGCGGTAAGAGGTGCCCCACTTGATGCTGCTGGCAGTGCCGGAACCATCCCAGATGCCGCCGTAGGCGCGGTCCGGTGTGGCATCCGCGATGTCGTAGACCTTGCCATTCGCATAGACCTGCGTGGTCTTCACCATGCCGCCGGCATAGTTGATCCAGCCGCCGGAAACATCCACACCCGCACCCTTGCGGATCACCACGGCATCGCCCGCGCTGAGATTCACGCTGCCACCCGCGGCGGTGAGCTCACCCACGGTGTGCTGCACGAGATTGACGTAGCCGGAGACATCCGCCAGCGGCGTGCCGATCCAGGTCTTGCCATTGTAGGTGCCGGTCTCGGTGAGATCGACGTAGATGGTCTGGCCGCGCAGCGCGCCATCGCGCAGCAGCGGAGAGTCCGCGAGCTCCGTGCCGCGCAGCTCCACGCGCACGATGTTCGAGGTGACGGAAGACTGGACGTTCTTTGAGCCGGAGACATCGATCAGCGCGCCGGCATCCAGATCGATGCGGCCGCCGGTGCGGACGAAGGTCTGGTTGCCACCGGCATCCGCGAACCATTCGCCGGCATTGGCCTCCACCTTGGCATTCGGCGCGTAGATCACCGAGTTGTCATCGAGATGGATCTGCTGGCCGCGGATGTTGACCAGCGAGCGCAGCGCGAGCTGGCTGCCCACCACCGTGTCCTTGCTGTCCAGCTCCGGCAGGATGCGGGTCACGCTGCCTTCGCCCAGGGTCACGGTTCCAGTATCACCGATCAGGTACGGGATCTGGGTGGCCAGGTTCTGGGCGTAGTTGGCATTGCGGGTCGCATTGTAGTCCGCGATCAGGTCCACGCGGCCATTGAAGGAGACCGAGGTCGTGCTGTGGATCATGCCCATCTGGCGCACGTCCTTGCCCGCCATGGTGACATTCGCCCGCGGCGCATCGATGATGCCGGAATTCGTGACGGTGCCAGCGTACGGCGAAAGCGTGGAAGCGGGATCGACCACTGCACCGATGTAAACATCGAGGCCGCGCAGCGAGGGATCCGAAGTCTGGTGCGCCTCCAGCCCGACCTGCAGGCCGGCGGCCAGGATCGTCTGGCCATCCGCGGTACTGATCGTGCCCGCATTGCTGACATTCGCGCCGATCAGGGCGATGCGTCCGCCGACCTTCTCCGCGCTGCTCGGTGAAGTGAGCTGCGCGCCGGCCTCCACGATCACATCGCCGATGCGCGAGTTCGCGGGCAGCGCGGGATCGAAGCTGCCCGTCTTCATCGAGCTGAAGAGGAACTCGAGGTCGGGGTTATTGATCAGGCCGCGGTCCACCAGGTTGGTGTTGATCGGCAGCGTGGAGGCAGTGAGCGTGTGGGTATTGACCTGCGAGGAACCGCCGAAGACGATGCCGTTGCGGTTCAAGATGTAGACCTGCCCCGGGGCCTCGATCCTGCCGAGGATCTGGGTGGGATTGGCCAATGGGTCATTGACCTGGTTGAAGGCGATCCACTGGCTCTTGCTCGCGCCGCCCGCGCTCTGGTCGAAGGTGAGCGTGGTGTTCTTGCCGACGTTGAAGGTCTCCCAATTCAGCAGTGCTTGTTGCGCGGTCTGGACGATGGTGACGTTGGTCTTGCCATTGTCGCCCGTGGTCTGGGTGGGGAGATTGGCGCCCTTCCACCAGGTGCTGTTCGCGCCGGTCACGCGGTTGTCCACCTGCAGGCCGCCCTTGCCCATGCCATCCGGCACATCGGGCAGTTGGATGCCATTGCCGGAGGGATTGGTGTTCGCGTGGTTGCCACCGCCATTCGCGACATTACGCGCGGCAAGCTGCATCGCCTGCGCGGCCTGCATGGCTTGAGCGGTGCGTGCGAGTGAATCGCGCGTGGTGCCACCGGTCGGTGCGATCGGCGGCGGTGCGGTGCCCGTGGGATTGTTCGCCCCGGATGGCGCACCACTCGGACGCCCGCCACGCAGGATGTCCCCGGCATGCGCCTGAGTCGCGGCCCCCGCGATGAGACCGATTTCGCCAAGAATGAACAAGGCGGTGCCGGCGGCACGGGAGGAAAGGCGCAAGGGTTTCGGGGATCGCATGATGGGATGAGCGGGCTGGAGTTAGGAAAGAAGAAAGGTGGTCCGCACAACTTGCCGTGCGGTCAAAGATGGAGCGCCAGGCTCCAGCCTGGCTGAAGCAGTTCTGGTGGTGGGCCACATCACGTGCCCCCGGGTGCGGGTCCGCGAAAGGTCACCAGAAGATGCGCGATCACCGGGGCGTGAAAAAGGTGGTCCGCACTGCTTGCTGTGCGGCGAGTGGTTCCCGGCAGCGCACGGAGACAAGGTGCCCCCGGGTGCGGGTCCGCGAGAGGTCACCGCTGTGTGATGACCATAGGCCACGTTCGAGGTTTGCCGACACGTCCCCAGATCGGTCCACCGGGAGATGCGGGATGAGAAGTAAGCCTGGGCCCGCATTGAGCAGCCAAGGAATGGTGAATCAGAGCCTACCCGGGGGCACCGGGTAGAGTCCGCTGCCGGGTACCATTCGCCGCACAGCAAGCAGTGCGGACCACCTTTGCTGGCGCCAACATCGCGCTGAGAGAAGGTGTGGTGAAGCGCACCCGGGGAGCCCTTGCTCTCCGTCAGCCTTAAGAACTGCTTCTGCCAGGCCAGAGCCTGGCGCTCCGGGCTGTGCGGACCACCTCTTCCCCCTACAGCCCCGCTGCGCCGCACACCTGGCAGTGCGGGCGAACTCTCAGAACTGCGGTGACGGCGTGCTTCCATTCAATCTGTTAGAAAAACATCTACTTGCCCTTCTCCTTCTTGTCAGAAAGGACCTTCGGAAGCTCAATCTCGTTGATTACGACCGGATGATCACGTAACAGTTTCGCCACATACTCTTGCGAAGCCGCTTGAACGCGTTGCTCGCGAAGGCGTTCCACCAATCTGGGCTTCACCTCCTCGTACGTAAGTTTCCGAGGTTCCTCGCGGTCCAGCACCTTCACAAAGTGCCAGCCGTCCTTCAGCTCGATCGCCGGAGTGACCGCACCCTTCGCGACCTTGGCCACGGCGGTGCGGATGCCTTCGTCCACCATGTTCTCATCCAGCCAGCCGATCTCGCCACCCTTGGTCGCACTGGAGGCTTCCTCACTGTGGGCCCGCGCAATCGCGGCGAAGTCCGCATTCGGCGCAGCGAGCTTCTTCTTGATCTCCGCCAGCTCGGTCTCCTTCGCGGCCTTGTCCTTTGCATCCGTGGCGGCGGCCAGATAAACCTGCGCCAGCTTCAGCCGACGCTGGACCATCAAAGCATCCCCTGCCCCATCGTACGCCTTGTGTAGTATTTCCTCCGAAGGGAAGTCATCCGGCGGCTGCGCCACGGACTGCAAGTAGCTCTCCGCAATGATGCTCGAACGCTGGCGCTCGATCTTCGCCGCCACCTCCGGGCGCTCCGCCCACTTCTTCCCTTCCGCTTCCTTCAGCACCAGGCGCTGCACCAGCAAAGTGCGCACCGCCTCCGTCAAAAGAGAAGGCTGCTTCTCCGCCGCCTCTGCCTGCGCAGGGTCCAAGCCAGAGAGCCAAGCGCGGACTTCATCCGCATAGACCTCCGTGTCACCCACCTTGGCGACCACGGTTTTCTGTTGGGCAAGGAGCGGAGCGGAGAGAGCGAAGAAAAGAAGGAAAGGAAGACGCATGATGGTAAAGGCAGGGACCGACCTCCGGGCGGTCAGGCTTGTGGTGGCGATAGCTTGAAAGGGCGCTGGCTAGTTAGGAGCGATGGGATCTCGGCAACGGAATGATGGACTTCGAAAGCTGACTTTGGGAACGGGCGCAACTCACGGAGTGTAGCGTCACGCCCCCTGCCGCGCGGAACAACGGCTCTTCAAATTTGAGATTTAGAATTTGAATCTTAGAGTTTCCAAGCCCTCACGGCTTCTTCTTCTCCGCTGGCTTAACAGGCTCCGCGGCAATGCGGCCGTCCTCGATCTGGTCCTTGTAGTCCTGGACCTGCTTGTCGAGCCGGGCCTTGGCGATGCCGGTGAAGGGTTCGCGGGCCTTGAGGGAATCCCCCACCCCGAAGGCGCGGTAGCGGTCGAGCACTTCAACGGCAGTGCGGTAGAGTTCGATGTTCTGGGCCTTGTGGTCGCGAACCTTCGCTTCCAGCACCGACTTCTGATCCGCCAGCTTGCTGCGCTCGGTTTCACAAGCCTGCGCAAGCGTCTTGAGTTTTCCGAACTGGTCCTGCCACTGGATCAGGTTCTCGTGCGCCAGCTTGAGGCGGCTGACCACGTTGTCCTTCTCCACGGTCAGCTGCTCGATCTTCTTCTTCGAAGCGGCCTGGTCCTCGGCGGACTGCTTGGCCAGCGCATCGGCCTTCTTGGTCAGCTCGGCGACCTTGGCTTCGGCCGCCTGCTGCGCGGCCTGCGCGGTGGCCAGATCGGTCTGGGCCGTGCGCAGTTGGGTGGTGGTGGACTTGAGCGTCTCACGCAGCTTGGCATTCACCGCAGCCTGCGGGTCCGCTTCCTCGGCAGCGTGGACTGAAACCACCGATAGGGAGAGCAGGGAAATGATGGAGAGAAGTCGGAACATGGTGGTCAGGTGTAGGGACAATCAGAGGACCGGAGAAGACGGAGGGCACCACGAATCAAAACCCAATCGAACGAATGAAAGGCGAAGGAAGCTCCGTGCAGAACAGCTTGGATTCTTATTCGTTGGATTGTGATTTGATTCGTGGTGCCTCCTGCCGTGCGGCGGTTTCGTGTTAGAACTTCGCGTTGATGTCGAATTGCAGGACGTCGCTTTCCAGCTTGGGACCGGCGACTTCCTCGGCGCTCATCCAGCGCGCGCCGAGGCGGACGGAAGGCGAGAGCGCGTAGTTCCCGCCGATGGTGAAGCCCTTCATGTTGGTGCCACCGCCGCCGAAGTCGGAGTCGGTGAAGCCGTCCACCACCGCGTCGGACTCGACGTAGCGGTAGCCGAGGAAGGCATTCCAATTCCCGCACTCATCCAGCGCGGCATCGCCGGCGACAAAGTTGAGATACCAGGCGCTGTCCCCGCCTTCGAAGGCACCGGTGCCGCCGATCGGGCCCGGGCCGCGGTTGTTCACGGCCACGGCGGAGATCGCCGCTTCATCGAAGGCGACGTTCTGGATGTACTCACCGGTGAGCGACAGGCGCATCGGCTCATAGCCATCGTAGTCCAAGCGGCCCGTCGCGGTGATATTGCGGAAGGGCGTGGCCAGGCCGAAGTACTGGAACTGGTTGGTGGTGCCGAAGCCGTTGCTCGCGTCCGGGATGATATTGCGCAGGGTCATGTAGGTATTGCCCTTCTGCGCGAAGGAGGGACGGGTGCCGTCGGTATTGCCGGCGTCGGTGGCGTTCTGCGGGGTGAAGGGCGTGGACTTCTCACCGTCGATGCCACGGAAGTCATAGTAAGCGATCGCGAACTTGGCGCTGAGGTCGTCCTTGATCTTCCACTCGATGCCGCCCTGCGCGGCGTAGAGCCACTTGTCCGTGCTCTCGAACTTGGCCGGATTGTTCGACGCGAAGTTCAGGTCGGTATTGAAGACCGGGAAGGCACCGCCGGAGCCGAAGAACTTCACCTTGTCGTTGAACTTGTGGCTGCCCCGCAGCGCGAAGCCGTCCAAGCCGATGTCGTCGTCCCACATCACCTCGGAGGAGAAGAAGGGGTTGTTGAAGCGGCCGATATCAATGTTCAGGTCCGTGCCATCGCCCAGCGACTTGCCGAAGTTGTAGGAGATGAAGGCGCGGTCGAGCCAGAGCTGATACTTGGAGAACTGGCCGCCATTCGTACCGAAGGACTGGTTGGTGGAGACGGGCGAGCTGCTATCGCCGGTGGCCACGCGGAAGCCACCGGTGAAGCCGTCTTCCAGGGCGATGGAGGCGCCGGCGCGGAAGCGGAAGCGCACGCGGTTGCGGTCCTCATCCACATTCAGCTGCGGGGAGAATTGCGTGCCGGAGATGTCGAAGGGCGCGCCGGTATTGATCGCATTGAAGTTCGGGAAGGCACCGCTGTTGTCATTCCCATCGCCGAAGAAGATGCCCTCGTAGCGGGTGCGGAAGTCACCGAAGACGGTGAACTTGCGGGTCCACTCTGCTGCATCCGGCTGGCTGGCGCGCCAGGCGTGCTCGCGGGCATCCGCCTCCAGCTCGGCCTTGATCTCCGCGGCCATCTGCTGGCGCACCGGCTGCGGCACATAGCCCACCGAGACATCGCCCTCCTGCACCGGCGGTGCGGCGGCATCGGCGATGGCGACACGCATCGCTTCATCATGGATCCGTGCGGCCTGCGCATCCGCCTGCGCGAGTTCCATCAGGTCCTTCGCATCCTCCTGCGTCAGCGCGCCGCGCTTCACCAGGCGATTGATCAGATTCACCGTGACGCTCTGCGAAAGGCTGGCACCACCACCGGCACCCAGCGCCGCGGCAGGATCCATCGCCGGCGCACCCCCAATCGGCGGCAGCGACGGCGGTGGCTCACTTGTTAGATCAGGCTGCTCGCCCGCAGGAGCGGGTGCAGGCGCAGGCTGCTCCTGAGCGTGAAGCGAAGCAAGCTGCAGCGAAAGCGCGGCCAAGGTGGCAAAGGGAATGAGGTCGAAACGCGGGGACATCGGGAGTGAGGGAAGCGGATGGGAAAAGTGCCGGGGGAATTTCAGATTTGAGATTTCAGATCTCAGATTCGAGCGATGGAGAATCGTGATGCGGCCTTGCGATGGCGGCTGCGATCCGGACTCTGAAATTTGAGATTTGGAATTTGAGATTTAGAGTTTCGTCCTCAGTTCACCTTGCGTCCCGCCACTCGCATCTGCACCGGCATCGGCATGTCGGAGGGCAGGGCTTCGGGGAACTGGAGGCCGACGAGGACGGCGGGCACGCTCTCATCCACGCTGGAGCTGCCGAGTGAACCGACGGCCTTCGCGCGGGTGATGCGGCCGGAGGTATCCACCCACACCGCAACGCGGCCGGAGAAGACCGCGGTCTTGGTCTTGGGATTGCGGCGCAGCTCACCGGCGATGGTGTTCTGGATCATCGAGGCCTGGCGATCGAAGCGGCCACCGCCCTTGCCACCGATGCGGCCGGTGCCGCCGCCACCGCCCTTGCTCCCACCCTTGGCCAGGCCGTAGTCCGGGCCATTGCCCTCCTTCATGTTCGTGCCCATCTGCGGCAGATCCGGGGCAGGTGCGGGATCCTCCGGAGTGGGCTCCTGGATCTCTTCCTGCTGCACCATCTCCTGCTCCTTCGGCTCCGGCGGGGGCTCGTCCTTCGGCGGCGGGGGCGTCACCGGCGGCGGTGGGATCGGCGGCGGGATATCCACGACGACCGGCGCGGCGGCCTTCTTCTTCGCGTGCTTGTCCTTGTCGCCGCAGCCCGTCATGACAACGGGTGCAGCCACCATGCCGAGTACGGCAAGGGCACGGAGGATGGCGCTGAGTTTCTTGTTAGCCATGGCTTTGGTTGGCTTGATTGAGTTCGCTATTTCTTCTCCGGTCCCGCGGTCGCGAGGCCGATCTTGGTAATCTTGAGGCGACCTAACAGGGTCAGCACATCCATGATGGTCTGATACTGCGTCTGGCGATTGCCGCGGACCACGGCGGGCACCTCCGCAGAGGCCGCGCGCGCGGTGCTCAGCGCCTTCTCCAACTCGGCGAAGCTGACCGGCTTGCCATTGAGCTCGATCTTCCCATCATTCCCCACCACGATGGCCTGCAGCTTCGGCGCCTCGGTCTTCGGCTTGTTCGCCGCGCTCTTGCTAGGCCGCGGCAGGTCCGCCTTCATGCCCTGCACGGAAGCCGTGGTCATGATGATGAAGATCAGCAGCAACACCAGGTAGAGGTCTACCATCGGGGTCACGTTGATATCATCGAAGTTTTTGTCGTCTGCGGAGGCCATGGCGGTGGGAAATTCTAAGGTCCAAACTCTAAATCCTAAATTAGAGGAAGAAGGGGCCGGGGTTCAGGGATCGGGTAGTGGCGAGTGATCGGTGATCCGTGGACGGGCAGATGGAATTTCAGATTTGAGATTTGAGATTTCAGAGGTGGAGATTCGTGATGCGGAACTCGATATGGCGGCTGTCGTCCGGGCTCTGAAATTTGAGATTTGGAATTTGAAATTTAGAGTTTCACGGCCCTTGCGCTCACTTCGCACTTGTGGCCATCCCCACGTTATCGATGCCCGCGCGACCCAGCGCATCGAGCACATCCATGATGCCCTGGTACTGGCTGCGGCTGTCACCGCGGATGACGACGAGGAGGTTCTTCTTCTTGGCCTTGAGGGCGCCGAGTTTGGATTCGAGTTCGGTGAGAGTGACGGGTGTGGTATTGAGGAAGACCTTGCCCTGGTTGCTGATGGTCACGGCCTGCATGCCCGGCACGCCCAGCTCCTGCACCGCGGCCTTGCTGCCCTTCGGAAGGTTCACCTTGGTGCCCTGCACGCCCGCGGTGGTCATGATGATGAAGATCAAGAGCAGCACGAGGTAGAGGTCCACCATCGGGGTGACGTTGATGTCGTCGTAGCTCTTGTCGTCTGCGGAGGCCATGGGAACGGAGGTCGGAGATCAGAGGCCGGAGGTCAGAGGCCGGAGGTCAGAGAGTGCCGAGGGATCATTGGAAGGCTGGTGGAACTCCCCGGTTCGGGCTCTAGATTTGAGATTTCGAGTTTAGAATTTAGAGTTTCTTCAGTGCACGGCGTGTTGCGAGTGCGCCTGCTCCCTAACAACGGGTGCCCCTCCTTCGGAGGCTGGCGGGTAGAACTCGGCCATCTTGGCGACGAATTCATCGATGAAGACCTGCATGCCGCTGGTCGCTTCCTTGATCCGGCTATTCAGGTAGCTGTAGATGAAGAGCGCGGGGATGGCGACGATGAGGCCCACCACCGTGGCCAGTAGTGCAGAGGCGATACCGGGGGCGATGGAGTTCACGTCCACCTCACCGCTGCGGGCGATGATGGCGAAGGTGATCATCACGCCGACCACGGTGCCGAGCAGACCAACGTAGGGACCACCGGCGATGCTGATGGGGAGGAAGACGAGGCCCTTGGTAAGGCGATGCGTCTCATGCACAAGGCCACCATCCAGTGCGGCGCGGATCGCGGTGATGGAGCGGGCGGAGAGGCCGGTATCCCGGCCCTTGTCCCCGGCGACACGGTGGCGGATTTCCTCCGAGCCGATGTGGTAGATCTGATAGAGCGGGGAATTCTGGATCACGGCCATCTGGCCGCTCTCCACATTCCCGCCCAGGCTCTTCACGCTGTGGCTATCGCTGTGGTCGATGGCGGTGAGGTCGGAGGAGAGCTCCTTCCACTGCTTCAGGAAGACCTTGCTGCCTTTCTGGATCTTGTTGAGGTAGGTGAATTTCTGGATCGCGACGGTCCAGCCGACGACGATCATGATGGTGCAGAGGCCGATGGCGATCCAGCCGTCGAACATCATGTTGCCCGCGATATCGCCGAAGAGCGAAAGGTGCTCCATCATGCCGCCGCTGTGCTTGCCGCCGCCACCCGCGCCGGACTCGGACTCGCCCACGGTGAGGAGACGCGCGGCGCCTTCCGCGGTGCCCTGCTGCACACCGGCCAGCTTCACCCAGCCAGCGCTGCGCGCGACCTTGTCAAAGCGGAGTTCATCGATCTCACCGGTGAAGCGGGTGGCGGTGTCTTCCGTGCCGCCGACTTGGATCTGGCTGTTCAGTGCGGGCAGACCGGCCTGAACGAGGGAGTATTCCGTGCCATTCACGAAGAGCTTCACGGAGGCACCGCTGGCCACCACCGCGAGGTGCGTCCAGGCACCGGGAGCGATCGGCGCGCCGGGAGTACTACGGGCACCGTTGATCTCCACCACGGGCACGCCCTGGTCGATGACGAGGCGGACAGACTTGGCGCCTTCGCTGCGGGAAAGGACGATCGCACGCGGGCCGGCCTTCGCTTGATTAACCCAGAGTGAAGTGGTCATCGCGCCGCCTTCGCTCCAGGCGAGCGAGGGCGAGGCCGGGATATTCAGCGGCTCGCCCCCGAGGAAGCGCTCACCGGCGGCGATGAGCGAGCCCTCCGAGGCGGTGCCGGCATTGCTGGCGTTGTTCGCGTTCGAGGTGGAGTCGCTGGGATTGCCCGTGGCACCGAAGTGATAGACGGCGGCGGTCTTGTCATCCCAGGTATCGCTGGCCTTCGGGCCGCCATCCGCGGCGCCATTGCCACTATACATGTAGAAGGTGACGGGCGCGCCCGGCGAGACTTCCGGCACCTGGACCCAGACCAGGGCCTCGTTCAAGGTGCTGTCGTACTTCTCCACCTGGCTGGGATAGGTGGTCTTGCCATCTTCCGAGACGAAGCGGATGTCCGCACCGCCCTCCGCACCGCCGAGGAAGGCATAGTTCGCATCGCTCAGGCGCAGCACCACGTTCGCCGGGCCGGTGGCGTCCGGCAGCTTGGTATCCGCGGTGGGGTCGATGGTGACCTTCTGGCGGCGGGCCCAGGAAGGATTCCACCACGCGGCGGCAGCGGCATCGCCACCTTCCTTCTTATCGGCGGCGTGCAGCGGGAGCGGCAGGGTCAGCAAGGCCAGCAGGCAGTACTTCGGGGAGATCATAGGCAGGTGCAGAAGTCGAAGTGAGGGAATGTTAGAAATCGCCCCAAAGGCGGAAGGTATACATGACGGACTGGTCTTCGCCGGTGGGCCGCTCCCAGAGCGGGTAGGCGGCATCCAGCGAGCCATTCAGGTGATCGAAGAAGCGGCCGCGCGTGCCCAGGCCGATGCTGCCGAGCTGCTCGCCGCTGCTCTGGCCGGGCAGGGCCTCGTGCAGGCTGGTCACGCCGCCATCAACGAAGGCGTAGACGCGCAGGTCATCGCCCTCATCCCAGCTGCCACCGAGGTACTTGAGCAGCGAGGGGCTGCGGAGTTCCAGCGTGGCGAAGAGGGCATCATCCCCCAGTGCTTCGGATTCCAAGTAGCCGCGGACGCTGCCGAGGCCACCGGCGGCGAATTGCTCCGCGCTGATCAGCGGCTCGTTCGAGGCCTGGCCCTGGAGCTTGGCGAACCACTGGAAGCCATTCGTCATGTCCCGCGTGTGGGAGACATCGCCGCGGGCATAGATGTAGCCGCCGCTGGCACCATAGCGCTTCTGCGAGAAGTCGTAGTAGGAATCCCCCGGGCCGCGGAAGGCCCAGTTCACGCCCAGGTTGATATCCGTGCGGCCCGCGGTCTCCCCCTTGATGGAGGAGGTGTACAAGATACTAAAGGGATAGTAGGTGATGGGCGTGGGCGAGCTGGTGCCCGCCACGTTCAGCTCGTCGTCGTTGTGCTTGTAGTCGAAGCCGAAGCTGATCGAGTGATACAAGTTCTTCGCCGGGGGCAGGGTGCGGATGGCGCGCAGGCCCAGGGTGGTGCCGGCACCCACGGAGGTGATGCCGCCGAGTGTGGCGACATCGCTATCCTGCTTGCTGCCCTGCAGCATGAGCGCCCAGCCCGGGTGATCCTGCAGGCGCATCATGTAGTAGCCGGAGAAGACCAGCGCGTCATCGAGGTCCTCCGGCGCCAATTGGAAGCTGGTGCCGATGGAGTGGCCCATCTGCCAGAGATTGTCGTAAGAGAGCGAACCGCCGAGGCGCAGGGCGCTGGTATTCGGGCTGTAGCGGTTGTTCAGCTCGAGGCTGCCGTGGAAGGGGAGCTCGTCCTTCACTTCCAGGTCGATGTCCATGGTGCCGGGGACCACGCCGGGCTTCGGCACCGGGGTGACGGTGCGGCCGGGGACCTGGTTCATGGCGATGATGTCGTCCGTGATCTTCGCGTAGTCGATCGGCTTGCCCTCGCCCATGGAGGGCTGGGCCTGGGCGATGACGGCGGCGGGCGAGGTGAACTGCGCACCGCGCACCCGCAGGCGGCCTACCGGATTCTCCTCCACCTGCAGGGTGACGATGCCCTGGCGGATGTTTTGTTGAGGAATGAAGACGGAGACGGCCTTGTAGCCCTTGTCGTGGTAGGCCTTCTCCAGGGCGGCGCGGGCATTGTCCACATCGCCCGGCAAGCGGCCGGGGCCGAGGTAGGGGTAGACGGCCTCCTGGATCTCCCCTGCTGTTAGAGTCTTGGACCCGCGCACGAGGTAGCGGGTGATGTACATCGGCCGCGGCTCGGGCTTGGGGGCTGGGGCTGGCGCGGGTGCCTCGGCTGGAGTTTGCGCCAGAGCAATGCCGGCCATCGCGAATGCGAATAGGACGACACACCCGGATCCGAGACGGGAGGACTGGCGTTTGAAAGAAAGCATGCGGGACAGACGGGCGTTTTTTCGCCCGGCCCGCTAAACCCTCTCAACCCGGCTCAGGTGACGCTTCCGTCACGGAGAGGGTGACGGTTTGGTTACGAGGGTGTTTCATGGGGGTTAAAGGTGGTCCGCACCGCTTGCCGTGCGGCGAACGGTTCCCGGCAGTGGATGGAGACCAGGTGACCTCGGGTGCGGCCCCGAGGAAAGTCACCGGGGAGTGGTGAGCATAGGACAGGCTGGGATTTGCCGGGACGTGAAAAGGTGGTCCGCACTGCTTGCTGTGCGGCGAATGGTACCTGGCAGCCGATGGAGACCAGGCGCCCCCGGGTGCGGTACCGCGGGAGGTCACCTGGGAGCGGTGAGCATGGAAGCAGTCTGGGATTTGCCGGGCCGTCCCCAGACCGGTCCACCGGGAGATGCGGGTAAGAGATACACTTGGGCCCACACTGACTAGCCGGGAGAGGGTGAATCGGAGCTTACCCGGGGGCACCGTGTGGAGTCCGCTGCCGGGTACCACTCGCCGCACAGCAAGCAGTGCGGACCACCTTTTTGCCGCCAGAAGTGGTTCGACCGCCTGGCCAAGTCTGCAGTAAAAGTAGTTCAAGCGCCCTTCCTCCCCCATGTCCTTCCGCTTCTTCAACCCTGAGTCCCCCATCACCGTCATCCAAGGACACTTGCCGCACTGGGACCAGGCTGGAGCGACTTACTTCATCACCTGGCGAACTGCTGATTCGATCCCAAAAGCCACATGGATCCGCTGGCGGGAACTCCGCTGCCAATGGCTCCTGGATCACAGCATCGATCCCTCTTCCTCCAGTTGGCGAAAAGACCTTGAGGAGCTTCCTGAGACGCAACGAAAGGACTTCCGGCGCTTCGCCAAGGACTTGGAGAATGAGATCGATTCCTGCCACGGCACCTGCCCGCTCCGCGATCCTGCCTGCGCGGAAATCGTGGCCCACGTCCTCCAGTCGGATGGCGTGAGCTACTTGCTGGGAGACTTCGTGGTGATGCCGAACCACATTCACCTGTTGGTCGGCGGGATGCCCCGTGACAGGATGCTTCACCAAGTGATGCGTTGGAAGAAGCAGTCGGCGTTTCAGATCAACCGCTTGTTAGGTCGCAGGGGAAGGCTGTGGCAGGATGAGAGTTTTGATCATTTGGTGAGGGACCAAGCGGCTTTTGAGAGATACCGGCGATATATCGCGGAGAATCCGGCCAAGGCGAGATTGAGGGAGAGGGAGTATCTTTATTGGAGACGGCCGGACGAAGAGTGAGAAAGGTGGTCCGCACTGCTTGCTGTGCGGCGAATGGTTTCCGGCAGCCGATGGAGACCAGGCGCCCCCGGGTGCGGTACCGCGGGAAGTCACCGGGGGTGAGGAGCACAGGACCGGGCTGCGGTTTGCGAGCGCGCCCGGAGATTGGTCGGTGGGAGATGCGGGATAACCAGGGCGGCAAAAAGGTGGTCCGCACTGCTTGCCGTGCGGCAAACGGTTCCCGGCAGTGGATGGAGACCAGGTGCCCCCGGGTGCGGTACCGCGAAAAGTCACCGGGGGTGAGGAGCATAGGACCGGGCTGCGGTTTGCGAGCGCGCCCGGAGATTGGTCGGTGGGAGATGCGGGATAACCTGGGCGGCAAAAAGGTGGTCCGCACCGCTTGCTGTGCGGCGAATGGTTCCCGGCAGTGGATGGAGACCAGGCGCCCCCGGGTGCGGTATCGCGGGAAGTCACCGGGCCGTGGTGAGCATAGCAGAGTCTGCGGTCTACCCACACGTCCGCAAATTGGTCCACCGGGAGATGCGGGATGAGAGGCGTACCTGGGCCTGCACTTAACGGCCGGGAGAAGGTGGATCAGATCTTACCCGGGGGCACTAGATAGAGTCCGCTGCCGGGTACCATTCGCCGCACAGCAAGCAGTGCGGACCACCTTTATCACACCCCGGTGACCAGCGCCTTCTCTAACAGCTCCTTCAGCCTCTCCGCATCCGCGGAGGAGGTCTTCGCCACGAATCCCCTCGCGTGCGCGAAGTGCACGTCCCCTTCCCCTTCGATCCTCGTGAAGTCAAACGCCGGCGCATCGTTGTGCCGGGAGAGCCCGTAGCCAGTCCCCCGCCGGTCCGGATAAACCAGCGCAACGACTTCCTTGTCCTTGCCGATGGTCTGCAGGTAACGCGGGATGCCGGCGGAGGGCTCCTCCGGCAGGGGCTCGGTGCGCGGCAGGAAGAGGACGGGCTGGCCGCCGATGGTCCATAGCGTGGCACGGGCAGCGATGAAATCGAGACGCCGGCGCAGGGAGCGGAGGTATTCTAACAGATCCTCCCCGATGTAACGCAGCATCTCCCAGATGACATCACCCGGGCCGAGGCGCGCGGCCTTGGCGAAGCGGCGCAGGAGGGTGAGGTCCACGGGCGAGTTCAGCTTGGCCAGGGTATCGCGGTCGATGCCGAGCCACTTGGCGGTCTCGTTCGGGCCGCGGGTGTCGAACCACTCGGCGGGCTCCAGCCAATCGCAGAAAGCGCGCGCGTCCTCGTAGAGGCCGAGGTGCTGGAGGACGAGGCTCAGCGAGCAGCAAGGCGGGTAATCCGCGGGAAACTGGTGGTGGTCGAAGTTATTCCGCGCGGGCTCGTGCTCGCCGCCGACATCGACGACGGCGGTGCTCAGGTCATCGAGGTCCTCCTGGGTCGGCTCGCGGCGGATGACCTCCACGCCATGGACCGCGACCAATAGGGCGCAGGCGAGGAATTCATCCTTATGCGCGCTGCCGGGATGGGTGAGGATGCGGTCGATGGCCATGACGCGGCGTGTTTGGGGGGATTCGGAGGGAAGGGCAAGGCGAACCTCGCCCGCGGCGCAGCCGCCTCTTTCATATCTCACCTTCCTTGTGGAAGGCCAAGGTGCCGGAGGCATTCGTAGCCACGAAGATGTCCCCCTTGATCCCGCTGGCCGAATGGATAGCTTGCAGGTGTTCAGAGATCCCCCCGATGGCAATCTCAAGCAAAGGCAAACGAAAGATCACAGTCGGAGGCCGGATCTATTTCTGGTTCGTTTCCGAGTACAAGGCCGACTGGCCGCCCGGGGTGCTCACCGTCATGTCCCCGGACAAGGAGTTTCACGCCCAGTTCCCGCTTTCCTTCATGGAGAGCACTCTCCCTGACGAAAAGGTGTATATCGTCATCATCGGACAACTCTTCGCCGGTGCGGAGACGGGTGGAGTTTGGAAGCGGTTCACCTGCCCTCGTTTCGCCGGGGGAACCGTCACGCCAACGAATGTGCGGCGCGTGATCGAATGGTGTCTCGACGAAGGGCTGGAGCGTCAGGAGGTCGATTCGCGGCTTCCCGGCTATTGGCTCTGAGCGCCGCCAATCACGACGCCGGCGGCAGGTGATCGTATCGCCACGCGCTTTCATGATTCCGCACCGCCGCCCACGCGAGGAAGGGGCAAGCAAGAAGTGTCAGGACGACCAGAAGGGTGTGCAGGCTCTTGATCCGCCGCACGAGGAGAAGCACCGCCGCGAGAATGGCGGCGGACACCGCTTCCATGGCGATGAGGAACCCGATCGAATTCCCATGGTAGTCTAAATACGGCACCAGCACCCAGGGCTGGAAGGCCACGGCGGTGAGGTCCGCGGAATACGGCAGGGAGCCCGGCAGCGCGGTGCCGATCACCTTGGCGGCTTCATCTGCGGCCCAAGCGTGGAATCCAGCGCAGCCGGTGTAGCTGACCGCGGCCAGAATGGAGATGAAGGAGCGCAGCTTTTCCACCGGGACCAGCCAAGCAGCGGGGGCGGGCCGGGGCAAGATTGAGACGCCAGATGCTCTCCCGGTGCCGGTTTCAGTCCCGGGGATTCCGGGGTGGGGTGAACATCGCGCGCCGGCCATAGGGTGCAGGGAGGGGTGATCGGGGGGATTGAGGGCTCGCTCACGGCAACAGGGTTGCCTGCCGGAAAGCGGCAACAGGGTTGCACGCAGTCCAAGGCGGCTGCGCCGCGGGCCCGACCTCCGACCTCCGACCTCCGACCTCCGACCTCCGACCTCCGACCTCCGACCTCCGACCTCCGCCTCCGCCGTCCCCCCTTCATTTCCAGCCTTTTCCCTTGCCAAGCCCCCCTGCCCCACCTATCCAACCCGCCCCTCCGCAACGCCGCCACGCAGCAACGGAAATCCGGGAGGGACCCCATGCGGCGGGATTTCCAGACCCAATCGCCCGGCCTGAATCAAGGCGGGACACCCTGTAAACCAATGATCAACGAACTCATCAGCGAGATGGTGGACGCCGGCGTCCACTACGGCCACCAGACCAAGAAGTGGAACCCGAAAATGAAGCCCTACCTCATGAAGGACAAGGGCGGGATCTACATCATCAACCTGGAGCAGACCGTGAAGTGTCTGGACAAGGCCTCCGATTTCCTCTCCGGCCTGGCTGGCAAGGGCAAGAAGATCCTCTTCGTGGGCTGCAAGCGCCAGGCGCAGGACGCCGTGCGCGAGGCTGCTGAGGCCACCGGCCAATACTACGTGAACCACCGCTGGCTCGGCGGCATGCTCACGAACATGACCACCGTCCGCAAGTCGATCGAGCGCCTGAAGTGGCTCGAAAACATCGAGAAGCAGCCGGAATTCAAGGCCATGTCCAAGAAGGAACTCTCGGCCCTGGGCCGCGAGCGCGACAAGCTGCTGCGCAACCTGCGCGGCATCCGCGGCCTGGAAGGCAAGCCGGACGCGATCGTGATCGTGGACTCCGCCCGTGAGTCCATCGCCGTCGCCGAAGCCCGCCGCCTGGAGATCCCGATCGTGGCCCTGGTTGACACCAATGCCGACCCGTCGATCGTGAACTACCCGGTTCCCGGCAATGACGACGCGGTCCGCTCGATCCGCATCATCCTGCAGAACCTGGTGGATGCGATCGTGGTCGCGAAGAAAGGCTAATCCGTCACATTTCCCCGGCTGCGGGTGACCCCTGCAGCCGGAACTCTCCCGCGGATCCGGCCTTTTCAAAAGCCGATCCGCGTTTTCATTTTCAGACCCACTCACTGGTAATTTCCCCGCCTATCACCGCTTAACGGCCCCTGGCCACTTCCCAAAATGATTACTGCATCGCTCGTTAACGAACTCCGCAAGAAGACCAACGTCGGCATGATGGAGTGCAAGAAGGCCCTCACCGAAACCAACGGTGACATCGACTCCGCCGTGACCTACCTGCGCGAGCGTGGGATGATGAAGGCTGCCGCCAAGGCCGACCGCGAAGCCACCGAAGGCATCATCGCTGCCCGCCTCTCCGGCGACGGCAAGTCCGGCATCCTGGTGGAAGTGAACTGCGAGACCGACTTCGTGTCCCGCAACGACAGCTACGTGAAGTTCGTGGACGAGATCGCCAACGTGCTCGCTACCTCCAGCGCGAAGAACCTGGAAGAAGCGCTCGCCACCAAGATCGGCGACCTTTCCGTGGAAGACTTCATCAAGGCCAAGACGCTTGAGCTGGGCGAGAACATCCGCCTGCGCAAGTTCGAGCGCTTCGACCTGGATGACCACGGCTCGATCGCCCAGTACATCCACATGGGTGGCAAGGTCGGCGTGCTGCTGGAAGTGAGCGCCACCGCCGGTGACACCGCTACCAAGGAAGAATTCCGCGATCTGGTGAAGGACATCACCCTGCACATCGCCGCCGCGGCGCCGAAGGGCCTGTCCCGCGACGAGATCACCGCCGAGATCGTGGAAGCGGAGAAGAATGTCTACCGCGCGCAGCTGGCCGCCGAAGGCAAGCCGGAAGCGATGATCGAGAAGATCGTGGAAGGGAAGATCGGCAAGTTCTTCTCCGAAGCGGTGCTGCTCGAGCAGGCCTTCGTGAAGGACCCGGACACCACCATCAAGAAGCTGGTGGAAGCCAAGGGCAAGGAAGTCGGCGACACCCTCACGGTGAAGCGCTTCGTCCGCTTCGGCCTGGGCGAGTAATCGCTTCCGTTCGACAACACCAAGCAGATCTCTGCTGACAACTCGGTTCGTTCACCCGGACCTACCCCCCTTTGGATTAGCCCGTCTCCGCGCAAGTGGAGGCGGGCTTTTCTTTGAAGCTCGCGAGGCGGAGGTTGACCAAGGGCAGATGGAGTGGAAGAAACCGGACCAACCCAAGCTTCTTCCGGCAATGCCCTACAATCTTAGCGAAGTGGTCCGTGAGCTGGAACAGATGTTGGAGGATCGAATTGTTGATAGTTACGCGATTGGCGGAGCAATCGCCGCTTCCTTTTACGGCGAGGTGGCTACTACCGAAGACGTGGACGTATTTGTCGGGTTCCGGCCAGGAGCATCATCCCTCATTATTGATCCCTCCCCCGTAATTCGCTACTTTTTGGAGAAAGGCTACGCCCTATTTGAGGACAAAGTCGTGATAGGGGGATGGCCGGTCCAATTCCTTCCGCCGCCAACAGCGTTGGAAGAAGAGGCCATGGAACGAGCCATCGACATGCAGGATGGCACCCTGAAATTGAGGCTGCTTTCCCGGGAATATATTGCCGCAATCGCCTTGGCAACCGGCAGGGCGAAGGATCGCAACCGATTGATACAGCTACGCGAAGAGGGAGATCTGGACGTAGCTGAATTCGAGAGGATAGTCTCGAGGCATGGGCTTTCGTCTATTTGGGAGAAATTCCAAGAGCAATTCCCGCTCGAAATGACCTAATCCCGATCCAGCCATGACTGCTGAATGGACAGAAATCAAAGCGAAGAAGCGCGCCGCACGTCGCGTTTTGGCTGCTCTGCCATTGCACATAAAAATGCAAAAGCTCGATGCAATGCGCGAGCGCCAAGACCAACTCCGCAAGTTCAAACCGTGCGAACCCACATCGCCTGACAAATGACATTAATTTAAAAACGGAGCCCGCCAAGCCTCACGGTTTGGCGGGCTCTTTTATTTCTGCGAATGAATTGCGAAGGGGCAAATTTGACAGCAATGCTAGCATTGCCTACATTCACCCCATGAGCACCACTCTCACCATCCGCAACCTCGCAGAGCCGGTGAAGCAGAAGCTCCGGCTACGGGCCGCCACCAACGGGCGGTCCATGGAAGCAGAAGCGCGGGAGATCCTGAGCGCGGCGGTGCTGGAGACGAGCGTGACGCCGCCGCGGACGCCGGAGGAGATGCGCGCCCGCTTGGAGGCTCTCGCCGGGACTTGGAAGAAGCAGACCGGTGGCAAGAGCACGGATGAGATCATGAAGGAGCTGCGGGGAGACGACGATGACTGATCCGGTCCTGGTCGATACCAACGTGATCCTGGACGTGACCGCCAACGATCCGGTGTGGCGGCAGTGGTCCGAAGAGCACTTGGCGAAGCTCGTGGGGCGGCTGGTGGTGAATCCGCTGGTTTATACCGAGCTCTGCCATTCCGCGACCAAGATCGAGGTGGTGGAGTCGGCTTTGACCTCGCTCGGCTTGGTGTATCTGGAGCTGCCGCGGGAGGCGCTGTTCCTCGCATCGAAGGCCTTCCGCGACTACCGGAAGAAGGGCGGGACGAAGACGGCACCGCTGGCGGATTTCTTCATCGGGGCGCATGCGGCGGTGGAGGGCTTCAAGCTGCTGACGAGAGATGTGAACCGCTACCGGACCTATTTCCCGGGGGTGAAGTTGATTCATCCTTGAAGGTGGTCCGCACTGCTTGGAGCGCCAGGCTGCCAGCCTGGCAGAAGCAGTGATAGGGGTGCCCGGAGACGAGGTTCCCAGAAGGTGGTCCGCACAGCCCTCTGTGCGGCGACGCAGTTCTGGTGGTGGTCGGAGATGAGGTGCCCCCCGGGTTGTCCGCTCACACCTTCCCCCGGCCCGATGCCAGCGCAAGCAGGGTTGATGCTCCCCTTATGCCTACCACCCCGGCTGGCGCTGAGGGCGGGCCGAGGGTGGGAGAGTTGCAGTGCACCCGGGGGTGCTGGGTGCAGTCCGCCGCGATAACTGCTTCGCCGCACAGAGGGCTGTGCGAACCACCTGCTGGCGCCGGTGTCAGGCCGAAGGTGGGAGTGTTGCAGCGCACCCGGAGGCACTCGGTTGAGTCCACCGCTAGAACTGCTTCTGCCAGGCTAGTGCCTGGCGCTCCCGGCTGTGCGGACCACCTTTTCCCAAAGATTTCCGCGCGGGATGCGTTATCAGATAATGATGAACTCTCGCTTTCCCATACCCATTCGTTCCCGCCTGCCGCTCGCCGCGGCGGCCATGCTGTCCCTGGCCATCGTCCCCTTCCCCGCCCGCGCTGCGGAGAAGCTGAGCGCGGAGACCCGCGCGAAGGCGATCGAGAGCGCGAAGAGCGGCTTGAAATACCTGGAGAAGTCCCAGGATGAAAAGGGCTACTGGTCCACGGCGGACATGCCGGGGCTGAGCGGGCTGGTGGTGCAGGCCTTCCTGCTGGCGCCGAAGTCCGCAGTGCCCGAGGGATCCAAGGCGGCGGAGAAGGGCCTGGACTTCATCCGCTCTGCCGCGAAGCCGGATGGCGGGATCTACAACAAGGGGATGGCGAATTATAACACGTCCATCGCCATGAGCACGCTGCTGCGTGCGGACCAGGAGAAGGATACGGCGCGGATCGAGGCGGCGCACAAGTTCCTGGCCGGCGGGCAGAACAAGGATGACAAGAAGCCGAACGGCAAGGGCGGCTTCGGCTACGAGCCGGGCAGCGGCGGCCGCAGCCGGCCGGACCTGGACAACACGGTCTATGCGGTGGAGGCGATGGCGCTCTACCGCGAGAAGCACAAGGGCGAGGAGCCGGTGGACCAGCCGGATCTGGATTGGCAGGGCGCGATCGATTTCGTGAGCCGCTGCCAGAATCTGAAGGACACGAACTCCGCGGCCTGGGCCAGCGATGCGCCGGAGGAGAAGGGCGGCTTCACTTACTCGCCGGATGGCAGCCAGGACGGCACGCATAGCTATGGCACGATGACTTACTCCGGGCTGCTCAGCCTGGTGCACGCGAAGGTGAAGGCGGATGACCCGCGGGTGAAGGCGGCGGTGGAGTGGCTGGGCAAGCGCTACAGCGTGGAGGAGAATCCGGGCCTGGGGAACCAGGGGCTCTACTACTATTACTTCGTGATGGCGAAGACGCTGAAGGTCGCGGGGATCGATGAAGTGGATGCCGCCGGCAAGAAGGCGAACTGGCGCGAGGAGCTGGCGAAGAAGCTGATCTCCATGCAGAAGAGCGACGGCTCATGGGCGAATGAGAACGGCCGCTGGATGGAGAACGATCCAGTGCTGGTGACGGCTTACACGGTGCTCGCCTTGGGGGCGCTGTGTGGGGAATGATGCACGCATGGGTATCGATGCTGAAACGCTGATCTTCGCTTGTGAGGCGTCCGATGGCAGCGCGGGCTTGCTCGTCGAGCTGGGTCGCGGCGATGATGGAGTATCGGTCGCGGTCGATTTGCTGCGTGCCGGAGTGCGGACCCTGGAAGAAGCGCAGGCGCTGCACGCGGAGGTGCGGAGGTTCGCGCGCTATGACCTGGAAGGCACGGGGCGGATCGTTTCCCAAATGCGGATGGAGGGAAACGCCGGGGTTATGTTGGAAATCTCGACGGCTTCCGGCGGGACGGTGCTGAAGAACGGGTTCCGCCTGCTGGAGAGGGACCTGGGGATGCACATCACCGCTGCCGCACCGCAGTGCGTGAGCCGCGGCGATTTGCCCGCGGGGCTGCTGGAGGAGGAGGAGAAGCTCCTGCGCGAGCGGCTGGCGCGGGAGGGGAAGCCGGAAGAGTTGATCGGGAAAATCGTGGCGGGAAAGATGGAGCGCCGCGTGGCAGAGCTGGTGCTTCTTGAGCAGCCCTATGTGAGGGATCCGGATCTGAAGGTGTGGGAGCTGTTAGAAGCAGCAGGCCGGGAGCTGGGGGATGTGGTGGGAGTGCGGAGGTTTGTGCGGTGGACCACCCGCTGAGCGTCGCACAGCGACCTTGGACTGCGTGCAACCCTGTTGCCGCTTTCCGGCAGGCAACCCTGTTGCCGTGAGTGAGGTGCGGGTCCACCCGATCACCAAACGATGCGCACCCGAGCCGGCGTGCGATCCCGCATCACCCCGAAGTCTCCGCATCTAACACCCGCACCACCCGGGCGCTTCGCACAAGCAAGCCGCCCGCCGCCCCATGCTTGCCCACCGGGACCGCGGAGGCTCTGCCCGGCAGAATGGTCCGGTGAAGCAGTGAGCTCGAAAGGATCGCAGTGAGGCGACGGCGCTTTTCATCCGAGCCACGAGACCGGGCGTGCCGCACCGGTGGCTCCTGCGAGGCAGAGCCTCCGCGGTCCCGGTGGGCAGGCATTGCTTCGCGCGTTTGGGAATGGCTCGCGCCATCTGCGTTTCGTGGACTCCTTGGTGGGATCATCATCACACGCCTGCCGTCGGGCACAGGGAAGGGTGATCGGGTGGATCGAGAGCTCACTCACGGCAACAGGGTTGCCTGCCGAAAGCGGCAACAGGGTTGCACGCAGTCCAAGGCGGCTGCGCCGCGGCCACGGGTGCAGCACTTCACAACCGCATGCTTGCTTGCCTCCCGCCATCCGTTCGCGCAGGCTCATCTCCCTTCCATGTCCACTCCCCGCTCCATCGACGATCTGATCCAGCTCACTGCCGCGGGGAAGCGCGCGAAGTATCTCTTCTTCTGGGGTCACCAGCCAGCGCCGGATGGCAGCGTGACGAAGTCCTGCTTCAGCCAGTGGTGGGAGGCGCCCTTCACCAGTGAGGACGGCCACAGCTATGCCACCGCGGAGCATTACATGATGGCGGGGAAGGCGCGGATCTTCGGCGACATGGAGGTGCACGATGAAGTCCTGAAGGCCAAGCACCCCAAGCAGGCGAAGGCGCTGGGGCGGAAGGTGAAGGGCTTCGATGAAGAGACCTGGGTGGCGCAGCGCTTCGGGCTGGTGGTGGCGGGGAACTTCCTGAAGTTCGCGCAGCACCCGGAGCTGAAGGCATTCCTGTTAGGCACGGGCCAGCGGGTGCTGGTGGAGGCCAGCCCGGTGGACCGCATCTGGGGCATCGGCATGGCCGGCGACGATGCGGATGCCGAGAAGCCGCAGAAATGGCGCGGCCTGAATCTGTTAGGCTTCGCGCTGATGGAGGTGCGGGAGCGGCTGGCGGGGTCATGAGTGAGTCCGCGGCGCAGCCGCCCTGGAGTGCGGGAGCCTGCTACCGCTCTCAAGCAGGCAGCCCGCTGCCGTGAGTGAGCCTTCGATTCACCCGATCACCCTTCCCTGCGCCCGACGGCCAGCGTGCGATGCTGATCCCCCCGGAAGGAGTGCCGCTCTCCCGAGCGACATTTCAAGGACGAGCTTCTTTCGAGAAGCGAGTGGGGGAAGGAACGAACCGCAGAGGCGCAGAGGGAGGCGCGGAGAAAGATGAGAAGGCGACACACCACCAAACAGTCAATCACCTGGGCGCTCTCGGAAATCCTTACGCGCGGATGGTGAGGGGGTGTTTGGAGAAGGCTTTCTCTTCCGGGCAAATTGAAGGCCGGGAATCAACCCCTTAACCATCTCGAACGCCGCATCCAGCGTTCGACGGTCCGCGATGTGCTCGGAGTATCCCTCTGGATCAATCCCATAGATCCCATAAAACGGCGGACCAAAGCCAACATCCGCTGGACTGTCCCCTGCGGCCAATGGCGACACACCGCTTCCATCAAGGGCCTCTCTGACTGACTGGATGTAGATCGTTCTGAATCTTGCCCCTTGCAGCGGATTGCTTGCCCGGATGTAAAGAGGGGCCACTCCCTTCGCAGGAGCCTTGAGCGGCAGCTTCAACTTGACCGCAAGATCCAAGGCATTCTTCTCATCAAACGCCGGTAACGCATCCAGCTCCATGAGACTCAGGCACGCCTCCCCCATCTCTGATTCCAGTTTGTATGGCCACCACTCCTCTAGACGATCAAAGTCCACGTGTCGGCAGGACCACTCTTCAAAAATCGTGGCGATTGCCATCGAGACTCTCATTAATCCGTCGATCCCGCTGAATGTATCGCTGAGATCGAGCGCCGGATTCCTCGCTTCTCTTTCGTGACAGGTATTCCAGATGGATAGAGCGCCGGCGAAGATTGCGGCGGGGTCGGCCTGAGAACCGTTACTGGCTTCTTTCGTGTTCATAGGGAGAGTTTGTTGAAGTGTACTTTTATCTTTCGCTCGGGCGGTATAGGAGACCCTCATGCCGAGCGGAAAGCGATGGACCCGGGATGAGCTGACGGTGGCCTTGGGGATCTACCACAATCTCCCCTTTGGGCAGCTTGATGAGGACACTCCTGCCATCATCCAGCTTGCGCAGAAGCTCGGGCGCAGTCCGGGCAGCGTGGCGATGAAGCTTTGCAATTTGGCATCTCTCGATCCGGCTTTGCAGATGCGCGGCATCAGGGGGCTTCCCGGAGCCAGCAATCTGGACCGCGAGATGTGGGCCGAGTTTCACGGAGCCCTTGAAGAGTTTGTGCCGAGAAGCCGTGAGATGCTCCGCGAGATGTTCAAGGCCGGCCCGGACAGCGAGCTGGAGGTCCTGCCCAAGGAAGGCATCAAGGTCCGCAAGCGCCCTCAAGGAGACACGGAGGTAACGGCCACGGTGAAGCAACGCCGCGGGCAGGAGTATTTCCGGGATGCGGTGCTGAACAACTTCGGCGGGGCTTGCGGGGTGAGCGGGATCGCGGTTCGGCAGTTGCTGGTGGCCTCGCACATCCTGCCGTGGAGAAGTCATGCGGCGGAGCGGCTGAATGTGCGGAATGGCCTGTGCCTCTCCCGCTTGCACGATGCCGCATTCGATATCGGGCTGATCAGCTTCGATGATGAGCTGCGCATGATGCTTTCGCCCGCGCTGAAGAAGCATCTCCCGCAGCGGGGCATCGCGGAGAACTTCGAGGCCTACGAGGGGAAGCGCTTGCTCATCCCGGACGATGCCGCGCTTCCGGAACTGGCCTTCCTTGCGACTCACCGGGACAGCCTCTTCGTGAAGAAGTAGGCGGGTCGGTTCTGTGCGATGCATGGTTCACCCTGGCATGTCGGCAGGATCGGCTCGACAGACTATGAGTAGCATTTTTCCGTCCTGGGGATGCCTCCTATGTGAATTCTCCGCGAAGGAGCTTCCGCGGATTGCCTTGGGTGGCAGAGCTCAGGCACAATGAAGTGCTGTCGTTCCTCGGCGATGTTTATCCTTATCACCTTCCTCATTTACTTCGCCTTTTTGCTCGCTTATGCAGTTTGCGGATGGCTGGCGATTTGCGTGCTGGTCAGGATCGCGAATGCGCTGCTGCCGCCTGCAAGACGCATTCCAATGCGGAACTGGATGATGTTTGGCGGGCCAGCCCTGCTATTCGTAGTGATCCTGGGGTGGCACGCGGTGGTGAAGCCCCGGGATTGGCGGACGCTCCTTTATGAGCAGACCTTCGATGCGTGCCGGGACGGCGATGTGGTCCGGGTGCGGGTCTGGCTGTGGCTAGGTGCGAGTCCAGACGGGTGGGCCGACTATGACGGCGGTGAGCCCTGCACCGAATTCGCGTCTCACGTGGAAGCGGCTACAGCAAGGGGGAATCATCGTGTGCTGCAGCTTCTGCTTGAGAAAGGCGCGGATCCAAACATGGGCGCAGACGATACCACCCCCTTGGGCACGGCAATCAACGATCACAATGCGGAAGCGGTGAGGATACTGCTGGCCCATGGAGCGGATCCACGTTTCGGCTACGGGGAGGGAGATGATGCCGCGGCGCATGCGATGCGTATGAAGTTCCCTGACCTCGCGCCGCTGATTCAACCTTACCTTTCCGCGTCTACCTCCCCCTCAGAGCACAGGTAGGAGAAAAGCTCCGGGGATGCCGGTATCAAGTGTAGCAAGGTTGCCACCATGGCTCACGGCCAAGGCAAGGAGATGCGCGTCCGTGGATTGGGAAGGGCCGGTGCACCATGCGGGCCAGGCACCTGCAGGGGAAAGATCGTCCGGCAGAAACTCATGCCGCGAGCCGAGGGATGCCAGCATGCCCGCGAGGATCTGCGCCGCATCTGCCAAGCTCACGCGCCCGCCGCTGCGCTGAACGGAGACACGGATGAAGCCGAGCTCCACGATGGGCGTGGTGTGCAGCTTCACGTTGCGGCGGCCCTTGGTCTGGCCGATCCACTGGGCCGCGCGGAGGTGATCCGTGTGATCGGACCAGCCCCAGGCGAGGAGGAGGTTCACGTCCAGAAGGTATTTCACGGGAAGTCGGCGAGCATCTCCCGCACCGCGGCGCTGGTCAGCGGCGGGGCATCCGGGAGCGGGGCGAAGATAGTGGCCCCGGTGTGCGGGCATTTCACGAGGCCGGGTGCCGCGGGCGCGGCATCGCTACCTGCAGCCCGGCGACGCAGGTATTCAGACACGGTGATTCTCAAGCGCTTCGCCTCGGCCCGGATGCGGCGGGCTTCCTCGTCGGTCACTTTGAAAGTGAGTGTCTTCACGGGTATTATCGTAATACCGGACCCCTGAAAAAACAAGCCAGAAGCCTGCTTGCGCAGGGAAAATCCCGCGCTAGGTAAGGCGTCTCATGACCATGACTCTGACCCTCACTCCTCTTGAAGCTGCTTACCGGGGCTCGCTGGTGGCGGATGCGCTGGCGATGCCGGTGCATTGGTACTATGACCGGGATTCGCTGCGGCAGGATTACGGGACGGTGGACCGCTACATGGCGCCGCGGAAGCACCACCCGGAGGGCTACATGCACAAGCTGAAGTGGGCGCCGGCGAATGCGAAGGCGGATATCATGCATGACCAGGCGCGCTTCGTGGGGCGGGAGTGTGTGCACTATCACCAGTGCCTGGAGGCGGGGGAGAACACGCTGAATTTCCGGCTGGCGGTGGAGCTGCACCAGTGGGTGCTCGCACGCGGGGGCTACGATGCGGAGGCGTGGCTGGAGGAGCGCTACATCCCGCTGCTGCTGGAGCCGGGGTGGAACAAGGATACTTACATCGAGGAGTGCCACCGGAAGTTCTTCGACAACTACGGGCAGGGAAAGGCGCCGCGGGAGTGCGGGGTGGCGGACAAGCACATCGGCGGGCTGGCGGCGGTGCCGGCGCTGGTGGCGGCCCTGGCGGAGCTGGAGCGCCCGGCAACCCGGGAGGAGCGGCGGGCGGCGGTGCAGGCACATGTGGCGCTGACGCATCCGCACCCGGAGACACTGCGCGCGGCGGATACGCTGGTGCGATTGTTAGACGCGGTGGCGGCCGGGGCGACGGTGCGGGAGGCGATCCGTGCGGAGGCAGCGGATTGGCTGGCGCCGGAAGACATCGAGGCCTGGCTGGCGGCGGGGGAAGATGACCTGCACGTGGTGGGTGAGCGCTTCAGCTCCGCGTGCTATGTGGAGGATGCGATGCCTTCCTCACTATGGCTGGCGTGGAAGTATCAGGATGACTTCGAGGCCGGGGTGGTGGCGAATGCGATGTGCGGCGGGGACAATTGCCATCGCGGGGCGGTGGTGGGCGCTTTGTTAGGGGGGCATGCGAGGGGGACGGGGAGGTTCGAGACGCGGGCGGGAGAAGCTTGCTAGTTTTTAGTAGTCAGTTTTCAGGAAAGGCAGGGATGTCGTTCCGCGGAGCAGCGGCGTCCATCACTCCACAAGCATCTTCCTTCTCATTCTCCGCCCGCGCCACCCTAACAGAAGCATCCACAAGAGCGCCGTGATCCCCAGCACCACCCAATACGGCACGAACAAGAGCCACTCCCCGGTCGATTCCATCCGCACCTGCTCTTCCAAGTACTCATCCAGGTTCTCCGGCATCAGATCCCCTCTCGCCCCGGGGAGCCATTTGGTCCCGGGAGGCAATGGCAATCCGGGCGATACCACGGGCGCGTGGTAGTCCGCTTCGTTTCCGCTCTTCCCCCGGAGCCATCGCGCCGGGGGCAATAGCTTCAGCGGGAATGGCCGCGCCTTCAGCTCCCTGTATCCGCCACTCACGCTGCCGAAGAGCCAATCGCGGCCGATCTTCGAGGAGTATCGCGATTCCACGATCACTCCCGAGGCATGGCTGCTCACCCGCCGGTGATCCCAGCTCACGAAGCACCAGCCCCGCATCGACATCCACCACACCCAGGCAAGGAAGCCCATCACCAGGATGCCGGACCAGAAGAGGATGGAGCGGCGGAGCGCCAGGGGAGGGGTGGTGCTCATGCCCGGTCTCCATGTTCTCCATGCCCCGGGTCAAGCGCCTCGATCACGGCAGCCGCCTGCCTTCCCCGCCGCGCGCGCCATAGCAGCAGCGCGAACCATGATAGGGCGGCTCCCGCCAGGATCAGCCAATAGGGCAGCAAGATGAGCCAGGAGCCCGGGCCGGAGTAGTTCACCATCACCTGCATGCGCTCCCTCAGCGGATCTTTCGGATCTTCCGAGGACAGGGTCTTGACGGTCACCCATTGCGGTCGCGGGAAGTAATTTGTCGGCCCAAGGGCATCCGGCCAGTAGAGGCGCGTGGGTGTCCATTCATCGTAACCGTCGTGCTCGTGCTCGAAGGCCACCCCGCTCCGGGAACTTTCAATCCCGTACCGCTTCCAGGAAAGCCCCGAGCGGTAGCTGCAGGAATCCCGCCACGCCCAGCTGATACACACCATCATGAAGATGCCGGCCCAGAAGAGCAGCGAGCGGTGGAGCGCGGGTTTCATGGCGGGCCGTGTTGCGCGATCCTGCTCTCCCACGCGGGAAAGGGAAGGAACATCCTTGGACCTTCGCCGGGTGATGTTCCATCTTCCCCGCATGACCCCATGCCTCCACCTCGGGCCCCGCACGCTCCTCGCCTTCCGCGGGCCGGATGCCCTGCGCTATCTCAATGGCCAGGTGACCCAGGAAGTCCGCGGCATCGAGACCTCCGATGAAGCCCGGCCCGCCTGCGTGACGGATGCGAAGGGCCGCTTGCAAGCCTACGTCCACATCTTCCGCAGCGATGCCGGGAATGGCGAGCTATGGCTGGAAGCTCCCGCCGAGCTGGAGGAAGAGCTGGAAGCACGCCTCGGCCGCTACCTCATCGCGGACGATGCGGAGCTGGAGAACATCTCCGCCGCCTGGGAGCTCTGGCATCTGCCCGGCATCGCGACGTTTCCCGGCGGCCCTGCTCTTGCGAGAAACTGCAATCGCCTGGGTGAACCGGGTCTCGATCTCTGGCTGCCGCGCGGCAGTGAGCCCGGCTTTCCGCTCATGTCCGCGGGGGAAGCGGAGGCCCGCCGCATCGCCGCGCGCATCCCCGCCTGGGGTGCGGAGCTCAGGCCCGGCATGCTCCCGCCGGAAGCCGGCCTGGACCGCGAGGCCATCTCCTACAGCAAGGGCTGCTACATCGGCCAGGAAGTGCTGTCCCGCATGAAGAGCGCCGGCAAGGTCAACCGCCGGCTCACGGCCTTCCTGTTAGACGAAGGCGTCGCCGCGGGTGCTGCGCTCGCTCTAACAGAAGCGGACCCCGCCGCGAAGCCCGCCGGCATCATCACCAGCGTCTCCCCGCAAGCCGAGCCTGACAGCGGACTCTATCCTGCGCTGGGCTACCTGGAGAAGTCCGGCTTCGAGGCCAGGGAGCTGCGGGCGGACGGGAAGCGAGTGCAGGTGAGGTGAGGAGTTTGCTAGTGTGCAGTTTTCAGTTTTCAGGGAAAGGCAGGAAGCCAGCCCCGTCGCGCAGCGGCCTTGGACTGCGTGCAACCCTGTTGCCGCTTTCGGCAGGCAACCCTGTTGCCGTGAGCGAGCCGGTGGATCCACCCGATCACCAAACCATTTCCACCCAAGCCGGCGTGCGATGCTGCCTTCACCAAGAGGTTCCCCGCGCGATAACCGTCGCGCAGCGACCTTGGACTGCGTGCAACCCTGTTGCCGTGAGCGAGCCGGTGGATCCACCCGATCACCAAACCATTTCCACCCAAGCCCACGAGCGATGTCAATTTCACCCCCAAGTCCCCGAATCTAACAGCCCGGGCGATCGGCGCGGACCTCGCAGGCCCAACCCTCCCGCTCCGCGGCGCAGCCGCCCTGGAGTGCGGTAGCCTGCTCTGGCCGTTACCCACATCTTCCGATGACCTGGTCGCGGGAAGCTCTACGGCTGGGAGCGCGGAGCCACTGGCCCGCAGAACGGTTGCCAACTGCAGTCAGCGGAAAGGGTCTGCAGGAT
>OUMS01000006.1_pt1 | contig 71285 bp, 54 predicted proteins | sample 1691071 | NCBI WGS metagenome assembly OUMS01 (sample SAMEA3914864, study PRJEB12502) | metagenome | biome: forest; material: soil | place: USA | collected 2012-03-12 | depth 0.3 m | reverse complement strand
GGACGGAAGCCCCCCCCGAGTCCGAGTCCCCCCTTTCAAAGGGAAAACCCGCTGCCTTCGTTCCCCCCAACGGCGCCAGCGGGTTTTTCTTTGTAGGGAGCAGCGACCTTACTGTCGCTGGCACCGGTCGGGCTATCCGAAATCACTAATCATCAATCTTCCAATCACAAATCGGAGTGTCTTGAAGAGAGGATGGACTGCCGCCGACGGGCGGATTCTGTGGTGGATCGGTTCGCCAGGGAGGATGAGGACGGCGTGCATCCAAGCGGGAAGAGCAGGCCCTCATTCACTTCTTCCACACACTTCGATTTGTGATTGGAAGATTAGTGATTAGTGATTCTGCCTTTGCCGCCGCTGCCACTTGCGCCTTGCAGTGTCGCCGCACTTCGGTTTACAGTCTAAGGGTGGAAGAAGTTCACGAGGAGGAGGACAAGGCCGCGAAGCTGGAGGCCCTGCTCGAACAATTCCGCGAGCCGGAAGAGCCCCGGAAGAAGGGCAATCCCATTTGGCTCGCGCTCGCGCTGCTGTTCTCAGTGGGCGCTTGCTGGCTGGCCATGAAGGCGACCGAGGGCACAATCCTCCTCGGCCAGGCTGCGGCGGCGCCGAAGGAAACGAAGACGGCCAAGTCCACCGAGCGCGCGGCACGGAAGATCGGCCCGCAGTTCTCCACGGAAGCGTACGTGGAGCGCAGCCGGAAGGGCATGACCGCCCGGCAGCTGCGCTGGATCGTGGAGGATTTCCAAAGCGCCGGCCTCGACAATCCGCAGGTGGACAAGGCCTGGCAGCTGGTCAGCACCTTCCGGGAGACCGCCGAGCACGAAAAGGGCCCCGGCTGGCTGGGGCCGGATATCTCCCGCGTGGCCAAGGGCGAGGCGCTTGAGCTCGGCTGGCGCCAGCGCGCGTGGTATCTGGATCTGCTCGCGGATGGCCTCTCGCTCGATGTCTGGCAGAAGCGGCAGGCCCGGGAGCGCTGCTCCGTGCGCCTCCTGGAAACCGAGGTGAACTTCCTGAAGGATCCCGCCAGCGATGAGGAAGAGGAAGACGTTCAGGCCCAAGTCCCGGTCCAGGTCCCGGTCCAATACCACCCGATCGGCGATTTGCCATCTTACGCCAGCTTGGCGGAGCCCACCGAGTGGCTGGAGGATCAGGAGCTCGCGCCTTGGAAGCTGGTCGATCTGGCCGAGCCGCAGTTACGGATCACCTGGCACGCCTTCCGGCAGCCGGAGCGCCTAGGCGGCGGAGAGGAGCCGCCTTGGTTCGACCCTGCTGCCATGCAGGTCCTGAACCTCGCGATCCCGGGCCGGCCGCCGGCGGTGGAGTTTCCCGAGGGGACCTATCCCAAGGAGATCGAGGGCGCCGCGGCGATCTTCCCTTTCATCACCGGCCAGGACTTCTCGCCCCACCGCAAAGGAACAGCCGGCCCGCTGGAAAGCGAGGCCATGGGCTGCCACCCCGCCCAGTTGAAGACCCTGCTGCTGCTGCGCCCCGAGCTAGCCAGTGAGCTGATGGAGGAGCTGGAGGAGAGCGGGGAGTGAGGGCGGATCGGGCCGCACCCGTTTGGCCATAGGTCCTATAGGACCCATAGGACCTTATCTGCACCTGCGTAAATGCCCGCCACGCGAAGGCGTGATAGGAAGCACCGCAAAATCGGCCATAATGGTCCCCGTAAGCGACGCCCTTCCCCCCGATCGCCCGCCTACAAGCCCCCTCAAACAGACCCGTCTCCCCCCGGACGGAAGCCACCCCCAAGGGAAATCCCGCTGCCTTCGTTCCCCCAACCGGCGCCAGCGGGTTTTTCTTTTCTTGGCCGCAGGCGGCTTGGCGGCGGCCCGGCGGCGTTTAAGGTAGGAAGAGATGGCGCCGGAGGAGGAGGACAACCAGAACGAGCACGAAGAGATCGAGAAGGAGCCTCTGGAGCTGGAGGACCTGCTCGAACTTTTCCGCGAGCCCGAGGAGCCGCCCAAGCCCGGCACAAACCCGATGTGGCTGGTGCTGATCCTCATCGTCCTGATCGGCGGCTGCTGGCTGGCGGTGACCGGCGTGCAGGCCTTCGTGAAGGAGATGACAGAGCTGCAGGGCGGGGCACCGAGGGAGGGGAAGTCTGCGGAGCGGGCGCCGACACTAGGGCCGGTGGCGGATGTGGTAGCTGCCTACCGGGAGCGCAGCACCAAGGGGATGAGCAAGGATGAGATCCGGTGGATCTTGAAGGATTTCGAGAAACTCGGCTACACGGAAGAGCTTCTCGCTTTCCGGATCATCTCAGACAGAGGGATCTATGAGGGCAAGGGTTGGGAGCGCCCCGACGCGACCGAACGCGCTTCCCTCAGGGCGGCCGCATTGAGAACTGCCACGCGTGAAAGGGAATGGTTTGCAGCCGCACTCGCGGAAGGCCTCATGCTGAACCGGGAACAGCAGGCAGAGATGAAACAAAAGCTCGCCGCCGCCCTCGCCCGAGATGCCGGGAAGTTTGATGCGGTGGAGACGCTCCTGCGTGAGACCGGCGAGCGGCTGTCCCAAGGACAGGAATTTGATCGGAAGAAGTTCTCGGAACTCACCGGGATTCCCGAAGATACAGACTTCGGGCAGCCGATCGGGAACAATGTGGTATTCGCTGCGGTTGTTGATGTGGCCAATCCCCAAGTCTGGTTGAAGTCGGAGACCTACGCGCCATGGAACCTCTGTCAGCTATCCGCGGATCAGCTTTCGCTGACCAACCAGGAGCAAGTCAGCGCCCAACACGGTGAGAACGCAGGGAACTGGCTGACGATCGCCGCAAACCTGGAGCCCGCCAATGATGAGCCTCCTCTCTCCCGTCTGTGGGGCGAGGCCGCTTGCATTCTTCCCTTCGCTGCGGCTCAGCTTCCGCCCCATCCATTCTATGGCGAAGGCCTTGTAGAGGACGACACGCTAAGCGCCGTGGCCAGACTCAATTCCGCGCAGTTTAAGCTAGTCCTTCTTTTCCAGCCGGAGTTGGCGGAAAAACTGATGCCTCTTTTGGACGAGGAATAAGCTATTCCGCAGCATGACCCATGGCTTGCCCGCGGCAAGCGGGAGCCCCTAGGCTCCGCCCATGCCTGACGCGCCACTTCTCCAATCCGGTGATTCCCTGTGGATTGCCGCGCCCTTGGAGTGGCGGGAAGCCTGCTTGTCCGTGCCGGCGCTGCGCGCCTTGCAGCGCATGGGCGTGGTGCTGCGCGTGCTCTGTCCGGAGCGGCAGTTGCCGTTTTGGGAAGCCAGTGGCTTCGCGGGGAGCAAGGCCTATCCGGACAAGGCGGCGGCGCGGCAGATCGCAACGCTGTTAGAAAAGACCGGAGCCTCGCTGGCCTGGGAAGCGGGCGAAGCGGCGGATGCCTTCGCGAAGGTGGACATCACCCGACGTCTGGGCCCGCCGGCGAAGGGCTTGGATAAAAGGCTCAGCGAACCAGTGAATGTCATCGAGAAGCCGGGTCCGGTGCCGCACCGGGTGCAGTTTTACCTAAGGCTCGCGGAGAAGCTCGGCGCGCAGGCGATGGTCGCAGAGAACTTCGTACCGCTGGCCATGGATGTGCCGCGTGATCCGGAGCGCGTGTTGCTGGTGCCGGGCTCCGATCTCGGATCGCACTATCAGTGGCTGCCGGAGCGCTGGGTGGAGCTGACGAAGGCCTTGTTAGAGAAGGGCCACAAGCTGCGGATTGCGAACTCCGGTCCGCAGGGCGCGGCATTGGCCAAAGCGCTGCCGGAAGTGGAGACGGTTCCCCTGGATCTACCCGCACTGGAAGAACTCGCCGCCCACGGCCTCTGCCTCACGGCGGACAGCAGCGTGCCGCACCTGGCCGCCCATGTTGGTACGAGATGCATCGTACTTTTCGGCCCCGGCGAGCCGCAGTGGATGCGGCCCTTGGGAAAGCAGCACGCCATCGCAAGACGGAAGGTGGAGTGCTCCCCCTGCCACGCCCCGAAGTGCCTCATGGACCTGCGCTGCCAGAAAGAGCTGGAAGTGGCGGAAGTGCTGCGGGTGATGGAAAGGTAGTCCGCTCAGTCCCCTGAGAGGACGAAGCAGTTCTCGCGGCCCCCGGAGGCCAACAAAAGGTGGTCCGCACTGCTTGCTGTGCGGCGAATGGTACCCGGCAGCGGATGCCATCACGTGCCCTCGAGTGTCGTGTGATTCACCTTCTCCCGGCTGGTTCGTGTAGGCCCAGGCTTGGAAACCATCCCGCATCTCCCGGTGGACCGATTTAGAGACCTACCCGCAAACCGCAACCGTATCCTATGCTCGCCACGCTCCGGTGACCTCCCGCGAGGCCGCACCCGAGGGCACTTGGTTCCCGTCTGCTGCCGGGTACCATTCGCCGCACAGCAAGCAGTGCGGACCACCTTTTTGCCCCCTCGTGTGCCCGGTATCTTCCAGTGCAGGGGTACCGCAAACCTATCCTATGCTCGCCACTCTCCGTTGACCTCACGCGAAGCCGCACCCGGGGGCATTTGGTCTCCGGCAACCACCAGAACTGCTTCATCCGCTCAGAGGACTGTGCGGACCACCTTTCTTCACCTCATCACATGATCCAGTAGCACGCTCTGCACCTGCAGGTAAAACTGCGAGCGGAACCACGCCGAGCGCTTCCCCGGCGTCATCCCCTCCGGATCTTCATGTGAAAAACCATAGCGCTCCTCCAGCGCCAGCCGCGCTTGGTTCAGCCCGCCGTACCATAGATCCGCATCCTCCCGCGCGATGTGGATCTCCGCGGGCCCCTCGCCATCACCGGCATGAGCCACCGCGCCCTCGATCGTCTCAAGCTGGGCATTGAAGCCGTCCCGCAAATCCGGCAGGACGTACTCCCGCCAGTCCTCAATCCCCTCATCCCCGTCCATGTTACCGGACACGCGGTCCGCCAAGTCCAGGCTACCACGGGCATCGTACGAGATGCATCGTAGCACCATCCAATCGAGCGGCGACTCCACGTCAATCCGCAGGCCGCCTTGCAGGGTGGGGCCGACTTTCATTCGCTCTTCTCCATCGAGGTCTTCAACTGGTGCGCCTGGAGCTGCTGCGTGTAGAACTCCGCCTTTTCCCGCTCCCCGCTCCACACCACGGAGCGCCCGCGCTTGTGCACTTCCATCATCATCGCCGCAGCCCGGTTCTCCGGATAGCCGAAGATCCGCATCAGCACCAGGGTCACGTAGCTCATCAGGTTCACCGGATCATCGTGGACGATCACGTTCCATGGGACGTCGAGAGAGACGTCTTCCTGGGTCACGGTGAGGGTCTCGGACATGAGAGATTGTTAGACTTCCACAGGCTCTCCCGCGGGGGCATCGATCCACTTGCCGTGCTCACGGATCAAATCGATCAAGCGCTCAACGGCCTCCGCCTCCGGGATGTTGAACTTCACCGGCTGCTTGCCCACGTAGAGGTTGATCTTCCCCGGCGCGCCGCCCACGTAGCCGAAGTCCGCATCCGCCATCTCGCCAGGGCCATTCACGATGCAGCCCATCACCGCGATCCGCACGCCCTTGAGGTGGCCGGTGGATGCGCGGATCTTCTGCGTGGTGTGCTGGAGATTGAAGAGCGTGCGGCCGCAGCTCGGGCAGGCCACGTAGTCGGTCTTGAAGATCCGCGTGCCCGCGGCCTGCAGGATATTGTACGAGAGTCGTAGTGCTTGGCCCGGTGCGGGCTCACCCTGGATGATCACTGCATCGCCGATGCCATCGCAGAGCAGCGAGCCGATGTGGCGCGCGCCGACCAGCAGGGTCTCCACGAACTCCCCACTCTCACCCGTGGCTGGCGTGAGCGTGTCCTTCAGCAGGATCGGGTGCCGCGCATCCAGCTGAAAGGCCAGCATGCGGAAGGCGGCAATCACTTCCAGATCGAGCCCGTCCTTCACCGTCACCAAGCGCGTCTCCGTGCCATGGTTCAGCGCGGAGAGCGCCGCCTCATCCCGCGGATCGATCTCCACCACGCCGGACTTCTCCAGGATGATCTCCGGCTTGAAGTCACCCATCTTCGCGATCTTGTGCGCCACGGCGTTCCACTTCTCCTGCGTGGTGAAGACGCGCACCGTCTTGTCCCCGCCAAGCTCGTGGCCCATGATCTCCATCACGTTCGTCTTACGACGTTCATAGGAGAAGGGATCGTAGGAAGGCACCAGGGCGTGCTCCTCAATCACTGAAGCTTTAGCCTGGAAAGGCGCAGCCAAGGCCCGCGCCACCGGCACCTCATGCACCGCATCCTCCGTGAGCGAGACGCGGATCGTGTCGCCAATCCCATCCGCCAGCAGCGAACCGATGCCGATCGCGCTCTTGATCCGGCCATCTTCGCCATCGCCCGCCTCGGTCACGCCGAGGTGGATCGGGTAGTTCCAATCCGAACCCTCCTTCTCCAGACGCGCGACCAAGAGGCGATAAGCCTCGATCATCACCTTGGGATTCGAGGCCTTCATCGAGAAGACGAAATTGTGATAGTCCATCTCCCGCGCGATGCGGGCGAACTCCAGCGCACTCTCCACCATGCCCAGCGGCGAGTCGCCATAGCGGTTCATGATCCGGTCGGACAGCGAGCCATGGTTCGTGCCGATGCGCATGGCCCGGCCGAGCGACTTGCAGAGGTCCACCAGCGGCGCGAATTCCTCGCGGATCCGCTCCAGCTCCTCGAAGTACTCGGCATCGGTATACTCGCGGACCTCGAACTTCTTCTTGTCCGCATAGTTGCCTGGGTTCACGCGGACCTTCTCCACCCACTTGGCGGCCTCCAGCGCGGCATCCGGCTTGAAGTGGATGTCCGCCACCAGCGGCACCTGGCAACCGGCAGCGCGGACTTCCCGCGCGATGTTCTCCAGGTTCGCGGCATACACCTTCGTCTGCGCGGTGATGCGCACGATCTCACAACCGGCCTCCGCGAGCTGCAGCACCTCCGCCACACAGGCGGGCGTGTCACGGGTGTCGGAGGTGATCATCGACTGCACGCGGATCGGGTGCGCGCCGCCGATGCCGACATTTCCCACCATCACCTCGCGGGTGAGGCGGCGTTGGTAGGCCAGCAGGTCGGGGCAGTATCGCAGCAGCGCGTGGTCGCTCATCCGCCGGGAGATACACGATGATCCGGGGCTCGGCAACGGCGGCGGCACAGCGACCGCCCATCCTCCCGCCTCCTTATGGAAGCGAAACCCCCAATCGGCTTGATTATAAGGGAAAATAGGCTATCAGCCAGCGCCATGAGAGCCTCCTCCTGCCTCTTGGCCCTTCTGGCTACCCTCCCCACCTTCGGTTTTGCCACCCCGGACCTGGGCAAACCGGGCACCGGTCTCATCCTCCTGACCGAGGCGAACCAACTGGTCTTCCTGACCGACTCCGCCCCCACGCAGATCTCCCCGCCGCTCTCCATCACCGGGATCGACGCGGCCGATCAGCTCGTGGCCATCGACGTCCGCCCCATGAACCAGCAGCTCTACGGCCTGGGGATCAATACCACCGCGGACACGGTCCAGCTCTACTGCATCGCCCCGCAGACCGGCTGGGCCACCAAGGTGGGCACGGCCAATGGGATGGTCACCACCGGTGGCACCAAGATCGAGCTCGATGCCCTCCGCTACGGGATCGACTTCAACCCGTCGGCGGACCGGCTGCGGGTGGTGAACAGCTCGAGCCTGAATTTCCGGATTAACCCCACCACCGGCCTCTGCGTCGATACTGACGGCAACAGCGGCAACGGCACGAATCCCGATGGCACGATCAACGGGGGAACCACGAGCGTGGACGAGGTGGCCTACACCAACAACGTCCCGGAAAACGGCAATGTCACGACCCTCTACGCGCTCGATTCCGCCACCGACGGGCTCTACATCCAGACTCCGCCCAACAACGGAACAGAGACCCTCAAGCTGAGCATCAAGGTCGAGGGCATCCCCCTGCTTTTCGAAAACGTCCGCGGCTTCGACATCCCGGTGGGCGTGAACGTGGCGGCCTCGAACACGGCCGTCACCGGGTCCGGATACGGCTATGCGGTGCTCGAAGCGGGGACCCGGCGGCTCTACCGGATCAATCTCGCCACCGGGGATGCCACCCTGCTCTCCGTGCCCGCGGGGGTCAGCATCCGCAGCATGGCAGTGGCCACGCAGGTGCCCGTGGCCATCGCGCTGGATGCCAGCGGGAACCTGATCCGCTTCCGCCGCAACACACCCGGCACCACCACCACGGTGAGCCTGATTGGCCCCCTGGGCCCCAATGAGACGATGGTGGGAATCGACTACCGCCCGGCCACCGGCCAGCTCTACGGGGTGGGGATCAGCTCCACGGATAAAAAGGGCAGCTTGTATCTGATCGACCCGCAGTTGGGCTCATTCACCCTGGCGTTCACCGGAACCCAAGGCGCGATCGCATTCGACGATGGCACCGGCACGGCGGTGCCCCTGCCCCCGGCCTCCGATGGCTACGGGATGGACTTCAACCCGACGGTGGACCGCCTGCGGGTGACCAGCGGCAATGCGGGCGGTGCGGGGATCAACTTCCGTGTAAATCCTATCACCGGGCAGCCGGTGGACGGCAACAACGGCACAGGCGCGACCATCGTCGGCACGAATCCCGATGGCACCCTCAATGGAGGCACCACGGGCGCGACCTCCTGCGCCTACACGAATTCCTACGGGCAGGTGCTCACCGGTGGCGTCACCACCCTCTATGTCCTGGATCCGGCCACGAACTCGCTCTACATCCAGAATCCGCCGAACAACGGCACCCTGACCTCCGGCAAGTTGGTCAAACTGAACGGTGCGACCCTGGACTTCACCGCGGCCTCCGGCTTCGACATCACCGCGGAGGGCGGGAACGTCGCGGTGTCCAACGTGGCCTCCCCGGGTGAGGGCTGGGCCGCGCTTACAGTCGGCGGCGTGACCAAGCTCTACCGGATCAACCTGCGCACCGCGGAGGCCAAGCTGGCGGGCACTATCGGCACTGGCACCAGCGTGCTGGTCGGCCTGGCGGTGGCAGGCGAGGCAGGCCCGGGCTATGCGCCCTATACCTTCAGCTCCGTCAACGGCACGAAGTACCGGATCGACACCAGCACCGACTGTGTGAACTGGCAGCCTTTCACAGGCGTGAACGGCGGCACCTTCACTGCCACCGGTACCACCACCGCCGTGCCGGTGCCGTGGTATGAAAGCGAGTCGCGCCGCTTCTGGAGGAAGGTTGTGGTGCCTTGAGGAGCCGCTGACTTGTTCACTTCAGCTTCGCCAAGTCCACGAAGGCGGCCGGCTTGATCTCATAGGCCCCGCCCACGCTCGCACCTCCGCCGGTCACCACCCAGATGGCGATCTTGCCAAGGTTCTGCCGGCTGGTGGCGAAGCTGACGAGGATCCGTCCATCCTTGCCGCGCTCTTCCTTCAGCTGGAGGACGGCCAGCATCTTGCCGTCGTCCCCGTGCATCCGGAAGTCCACCCGCTTGAAGCCCTTGAACTGGTCCTCGGCAGGAAACTCGATTTCCACGCGCATGTCCTCCGGCCCGGCGGGCATGGCGCGGACTTCGATCTTCCAGTCCTTCACCTCCTGCGCGGTGACCGGGTGGATGGTGATGAGACCGAAGGAGGGGGCGCTGAGGCCGGAGAGGGCCAGCGCGGCAATCAGGAATCCTTTGTGAAATGCGGTTTTCATAATCTTTGGGACACTTGGGGAGAGAGATGCTTGGGACTTATTTCAGCTTCGCCAGATCCACGAAATCCTTCGGCAGGACTTCATAGGCCACGCCTGGCAGATCTCCGCCATCTCCCACGACCACCCAGAAGGCGATCTTGGCGAGGTTCGCCCGGTTCGTGGCGAAGCTGACGAGGATCCGCCCGTCCTTGCCGGGCTCCTCCTTCAAGGTGAGGTCCGCCAGCATCTTGCCGTCGTCCCCGGTCATGCGGAAGTTCACCCGGCGGAGATCCTTGAACTCGCCCTCCTTCGGGAACTCCAGCTCCACGCGGACGTCATCGGGCCCGGCGGGCAGGGCGCGGACCTCCATCTTCCATTCCTTGGCCCGCTCCACGGTGACCCGGTCGATCTCCATGAGGCCGAAACAGGGGGAACTCACCGCGGCCAAGAGGAGCGCACCCAGCAGAAGTGCCTTGCGAAGTGTCGTCTTCATGGGTGTCCAGACACGCGCGAGGGCGAATGCTTGGAAATTTTTCCGGGGCTCGGAAGCCGAAGGGGAGCTACCGCCTCACCCGTGCTGCGGAATAGGTCCTATATGTTTTATAGGACCTATTCCGGAGCGGGGGGTGCGGCCCGCCCGGTCCCACTCCCCCGAGCTCCGCCAGACGATCCCGCTTCCGTGCGGCGCTTTTCGGCGTAAGCTCGGCCAATCCACGAATGAGAATGAAAAAGCAGCTCCTGATCACCGCCGCCCTGTTCCTGCCCTTGGCGCTGCATGCCGAGCCTGCTGCTCCGGCTCCGGTACCCGCCGCACCCGCGGAGAAGGCCGCCGCCGAAAAGGAGAAGAAGGAGGAATACATCCGCGTGGAGGAAAAGGACGGCAAGGCCACCGCCCTCCAGACCGCGGTGGTCCGCCTGACCAAGGGCGATGCCACCCTGGAGCTGGTGGGTGCCATCCACATCGCCGACAAGAAGTACTACGAGGCTCTCAACAAGCGCTTCGAGGGCTACGATGCCCTGCTCTGGGAAGGCATCGGCGGAGATAAGCCCGCAGCGGCAGCAGCGCCTCCCGCGGCCAAGGACGCAGCCGCCCCCGACAAGGGAGTGGAGCCGAAGAAGAAAAAGCCGGAGCGCCTGAGCGGCCTGCACCATGCCTACGAATCCGCCGCCAAGTTCCTGGACCTGGCTTACCAGATGGGCGAGATCGACTACACCAAGCCGAACTTCGTGCACGCGGATCTTTCCATGGAGGAATTCTCCGACCTGCAGGAGCAGCGCGGAGAATCGATCTTCAAGTTCATGCTGAAGGCAGGCCTGAGCGCGGAAGCAAACGGCTCCGCCAAGGAGCCGAGCACCATGAAGCTGCTCACCTCCCTGCTGAAGGGCGACAAGATCGGCCTGAAGCGCGAGCTCGTCCACACCCTCGGCGCAGGGGATGACCAGGTGGCCGCGCTCGCCGGCGACAGCGTGATCATCACCGACCGCAATGCGAAGTGCCTGGAAGTGCTCGCCCGCGAAGTGAAGGCAGGCCGCAAGAAGCTCGGCATCTTCTACGGCGCCGCCCACTTCCCGGACATGGTGAAGCACCTCGCGGAAGCGGGCTGGACCGTGAACGGCAGCGAGTGGATGACGGCTTGGGAGCTGGGGAACTGATCGCGGTGCGCAGAGCCGTCGCACAGCGACCTTGGACTGCGTGCAACCCTGTTGCCGCTTTCACGCAGGCAAGCCTCTTGCCGTAAGTGAGCGATAAAGTAGCCCTTCACCTTTCTCTGTGCCCGACGGTAGAGGGGAAGGTGTGGTCGTCACGAACCGTGGGACTTTGGGAACACCCCAGAGCTCGGTAAGCGGGTGGATGAACCCCAGCTGCCTTTGCTGCGCTTTGAATCCCTCGGCCACGCGGATCTTCACGGTGGATCGAAATCGCTCGTTGACCGTCGGGCGCAGGGAAGGGTGATAGGGTTCACTTATAGCTCGCGCACGGCAACAGGGTTGCCTGCCGAAAGCGGCAGCAGGCTGCACGCAGTCCAAGGTCGCTGCGCGACGTGAATCCTTCTCTCTCACCCCTTCTTCTCCCCATAGCGCGAGAAAAGATCTTCCAACCACTCCGTCTTCACCGGCTTGGAGAGCAGGGTCACGGTGCCTTGCGGGATCAAGCGGTTGACCACCTTCACCTCCGCGGAGTCCAGGCTATCCACCAGCGCAACCACGGGCACCACGTAGTGCGATTCGGATTCAATCAGCTTCGCGTAGAGTTCATCGCCCTCCATGTCGGGTAGCTTCAGGTCCAGCAGGATCAGGGCGAAGTCGTAGCCGGAGGCTTTCACCAGCGCCTCCTTCGCCGTCGCCGCGGTGATGTGATAGTAGTCACCGTCCTTCAGGATCTTCGTGACTTGGTTCACGATCGTTTCGTCATCGTTGATGAGCAGTATCGGCTTCTTCATGGACTTCATTTTGATGTCGCATGAGGTGTAGCCGAGTGGGGCTGGTCCTTGAATTACAAACGCAAGGCCAGGTTCTCCGCCTCAGCCCGGGTGCCAGCAGAACCTCAGCTTAGTTCTTTCGCCACGGAGGTAGTGGGGGTCCCGGCGGGGCACGGAAACCAACTCGCCCTGAGCGCCTCCCACGAGCTGCTCCAAAGTGCGGCGCGATGCATGGTTGTTAGGGTCGCAAGTGATGAGAAGCTCCTGCCTCTGCAGGCGCGCGAAAGGAGCGAGCGCACGGCAGGCGGAGAGTGCATGGTGGTGGCCCCGGAAGCGCTTGCGGATGCCATAACCCACGTGGCCAACGACGCGCCGGATGTGCTCGCTGTCACCGATTCTCAAGTTGATGTGCCCGACATCGTTCCGGTCTGCGAGGATGCGGAAGTGGAAATAAGGGGCGATGCCTCGAGCCGCGGGCCGGACAATCCGGATGAAGCGAAGTCTGACTTCTCCATGGCGCAAATCGTTTCCGCTACCACGGGTGGTGGGGAGTTCGGTGGCGGAGGGATTCATCGCAGCAGCAGTCCAGCAGACGGGATGCCGGGCAGGATGGCGCTGGAATCATGGGGCGCGTGGCGTGAGAGCCGGGTTGCAGCCAATGCCTTTTGCCCCGCATGCATGCGTCCCGCACCATGGCGGTTTCTTGGCGGCAGGCTGTCCCTTCGTTGCTTGCCCGTGAGCGAAGTTAGGATAGGAGTCTGGCACGGATCACGCGCCCCGGTCCCTCACCTCATGAGTCAATCCCTGCGCTGGCTGGCCTTGCTTCTCACGCCGCTCCTCGGGAGCTGCATGACTTCGACCTTCCTGCCGCTGCCACATGATGTGAAGCGGGAGAAGGATGTGCGCTACACCCCCGAGCGCTGGCCGAAGCCGATGCTGGCGGACGTTTACTACCGGCCAAGCAAGCAAGCCTGCCCGGCGGTGCTCCTGATCCATGGCGGCAGTTGGAAGGCAAGTGACGACCGCTGGACCATGACCCCGATTGCCAAGGCCTTGGTGCGGCGCGGCTACGTGGTGGTGAACGCCGGCTACCGCGGGACCCCGGGCGATCGCCATCCCGCTCCGCTCGAGGATCTCCACGAGGCCATCCGATGGATGCGCGCGAATTCCCAGCGCTACGGGATCGATCCCGAAAAGATCGCCACCTACGGCTTCTCCGCGGGCGCACATCTGGCCGCGCAGCTGGCGCTAGCGGATGGGAATCCATCGCGGGTGCGCGCGATCGTGACCGCCGCTGCGCCCTTCGATCTTTACCGTGATCCGGGCGGGGATGAGGAGGCACTCTTCCTAGGCGGTAGTCGTGACCAGATTCCCAAGGTCTTCCGCGAGGCATCGCCGATCCATCACGTCACCCGGTCGAGCCCGCCGATCTTCATCTATCAGGGCAGCAAGGATACCGTGGTGCCACCGGACCATGCACGCTGGATGGCAGAAGAGTATCGCAAGAACGGCTTCGATACGCAGGTCCACTGGGTGGAAGGCCGCGGTCACTCGGGGATCATCGTCTTCCCCGGGGACGCGGTAGATCGGGCAATCGATTTCCTCGATCACACGCTGAAGTGATGGAGAAGAAGCGATCCCAAGCCATCTCGCGAGTCGTCCTCGCGGTGTTCTTCATCGCCGCGGGGATCAATCATTTCCTCCATCCCCTCCCCTATCTCGCGATGATGCCGCCCTGGCTGCCCGCACCGGAGCGCCTGAACATCATCGCCGGTGGGGCGGAGATCCTGGGTGGTGCCGGGGTGCTCCTGCGATCTGTTAGGGCCGCGGCGGCATGGGGATTGATCGCACTTCTGGTGGCGGTGTTTCCGGCGAACCTGCAAGTGGCGCTCCACGGCTGGCCGGGGGTGGCGATTCCCGCATGGGTTCTGTGGCTCCGGCTGCCTTTCCAGCCGCTGCTGATCTGGTGGGTTTATCGCAGTTGCTTGCGCGGTTAGTCCTGAATCGGGCAAAGCGACGGGTACCGTTTAACGCGCTCCATATCGCAGTTACCCCGGCTCCAGTTAGTCCAAGTGAAGGAGAAAGGCGGATGCTGCTTTTAAAGTCCCCTAAAGTGCCCTTTTGTCTTGCAAGACGATTTGGTTAACCTTAGTAACTAAGGCTTTTATTTTTTGAATCCTCGTTGCGCCGCCAGCTTCAAACATGTTGCGTGGTTACAAGTCGCCTAGCTCGGCCAAGCACAACATGTGGCACTGTTCAAATGAATTATTGGCTACCGACAGCGCCACAAAATCTAGATTGGATTGACCTTTCGGACCCTTTCGGGCAAAAAACAACGCGCCCGAGGTTGCAGCCTCAGGCGCGTTGAAAACTGGATTAGGAGTTTAGAGGTGTCGGACGTCTGACGCCCGGGTTCATAACCCGGGTCCGGACTGCCGTCAAGTTGGTTTTGCCGACCGACTCTGAATGCTGAAGGTGGCCTCTACACCGGACGCATTCATTGACAATACATGAGATATACAGCCATTTTGAAGGCTAAGGAGGGTGAGCTGATCGCCCTATCGAAGGGCGGGGTTCCAAGTGAAACCCGCATCTTGTTGGAACGTAACAAAAAGCCCCTTGGCAAACGACCGACGCTCCGACTCGTCGAAGCGCTTCGCTCTCATGGTCGAGGGGTCTTCTGCATCGATTACTCAGCCCACGACAAAGGAACGGGAGAAGCTTTTAGGAATGACCTCAAGCAGCTTCCTCTCGCTGTGCGACCAAATGTCTCGGTGGTAATTTCTCCCGACTCGAAGCAGTCATTGATAGATGCTGCATGTCAACAATCCGGCAGGAGCGGATTGCTAGTTGTGAGGATCGCATCAAGTGGCCTCGGCTCTGCTGTCCGATCACTGATTCTTCAGTTCGTAGGAGGTTTGCCAGTACCCCGACAGAAAATTGCGATCGTCCTCGACTTCGCCAATCTGGGAGATGTTTCCGTTGCTTCGTTCCGATCTCAGATCCTCGAAGCAGCTGGCCCTCTCGTTATGAAAGGGGGATTCGAATCAGTGACGGTAAGCGGCACTTCGTTCCCGGACGGTATCGGCAAGATCATTGCTGCCAAAAACTGGAAGGTCCTTGCCCGTCCCGAATTCGACGCTTGGCGAAGTGCGGTTGAATCTTCTGGGATGAAGATCGGGTTTGGCGACTACGGTCCCCGGTCCGCCTCTCATCCACCCGATGGTAGGGCAAACACTTTGGCCCAAGTCCGGTATACCTTTGAAGGCGGCTTTCGGGTCTACCGAGGGCTCCTGCTACGAAACGACCACGGGCAGTTGCGGACAATCGGGAGCACCCTGATGAGTTCCAGCATCTTTAAGGGAAGTGACTACAGTTGGGGCGATGGGGAACTACAGCGGATCGGGAGCGGAACTGGAGGAACCGGCAACCGGACTACTTGGATCAGTATCGAGACGTCGCACCACCTGAACTTCACCGCAGAGCAAGTTTCAGACGTACTCGATTTTTGAGAGCACTCCTCACCCCCCGCATGAAAACAGGTCCCGGAGAGGCATTCGCGATCCATCGACAGAGTTCAGGCTTGGTCATGGATCCCGGCTTCTCCGGGGCTTTTCTCATATTGCGAGCAAGCTTCTCAAGATCCTCTCGCCAGAGAAGAGCTAGCTGGGCACCCAGATCCATGTCAGGGTTTAAGCGTGCCCGACGATGCTGCTTGAACCCGATGCCCTTTGAGGTTCGCACAGCTTCGATAACGCCCCACCAAGCCGGTATCAGACGTTCCGAGCCTTGGAGATGTTTAGAAGTGCAGACGATGGTGAGCCTATCAAAATAGAATCTGAGATTCTCGCACTGCTTGGGCAGCCGCCTCAGTGTATCGTGATCGCTTTTCAGTTCGAAAGCTTCGACGTGTCCGTTCACCATCGCCAGGTCGATCCGAGATCGGGCGTCCGGCATCAGAAGTTCGTCTACAAGGACGTCTTCTCCATTCTTTAGACGCCGGCAAAGGAGTTCGGTCGTCGCTGCACGTAGCGAGCATTCGCAGATGGGCTCGGACATGGAAGGTGGAAAGGGAGGGGAATCTGGCTACGTCGTCAATCCGAAGGACTTGCATCTTGGATGGACCTCAATTCGAGAATCTTGGCGAAGGATCTGTGCGGTGGTAGGTTTCGCCATGAAGTTCGTCGCATGCATGGTTGAGATCTTCGGTCCGCGACTGGCGGACGGCGACCGCGCGGCGTCCTATCGGCTGGAGTATATCAACCCCGCGGCGGCAGCAGGCATCGAGATGGTTTTCGATTTCCGGGGCATCACGAATGCCAACAGTTCCTTCATCAATGCTCTTCTCACCGCCCTTTTTGAAGAGCGCGGGGGCGAAATCCTGGACAGGATTGAGTTCGTCGGTTGCCGCCCTGCGGTGCGAGTGCTGGTCGAATCCGCAATCGCGCTAGGCCTTCAGAAGGCGGCGGAAAGCGCGCAGGCGTAGCCCCGGATCTACCGGCGCAAAAAATAACCGGTTGCCGGAAACCCGGCAACCGGTTGAAAAAGCGATCCACCGGATCATCTCAAGCCGCCGCGAAATTCGCCGCGACCACGTCCCAGTTCACCACGTTCCAGAACGCCGCGATGTAGTCCGGGCGCTTGTTCTGGTAGTGCAGGTAGTAGGCGTGCTCCCAGACATCCAGGCCGAGCAGCGGGGTGGCACCCTTGCTGCCGCCGAAGTCCGGGCCCATGGTCGGGTTGTCCTGGTTGGCGGTGGAGGTGACGGCCACGCCGTCCGCGGTCTTGGAGAGCCAGGCCCAGCCGGAGCCGAAACGGGTGGTGGCTGCCTTGGCGAAGGCTTCCTTGAAGGCATCGAAGGAGCCGAAGGCCTTGTCGATGGCCGCGGCCAGCTCGCCGGAGGGTGCTTTGGCACCGCCGGGGGCGATGGTCTTCCAGAAGAAGCTGTGGTTCACGTGGCCGCCGCCGTTGTTGCGGACCGCCGTGCGGATGTCTTCCGGCACCGCGCCGAGGTCGGTGATCAGGGCCTCGGCGCTCTTGGCTTCGAGGTCGGATTTGCCGGCCAGGGCGGCATTCAGGTTGGTGACGTAGGCGTTGTGGTGCTTGTCGTGGTGGATTTCCATCGTCTTCGCGTCGATGTGGGGTTCGAGCGCGTCAAATGCGTATCCGAGCGGAGGGAGCGTGTGAGCCATGGTCGTGAAGTCGGTTTGGTTTGCGTCCGCGGGGCCGCCCGGTCACTCCGGAAGCGCGCCCGCGATGAACGGAAGCTTGCGCCGGGTCCGGGTATCCGCAAGGAACAATCCGACCATGCCAGCCGAAGTCGAAGCCGCCCTGCCCTGGATCCTGGGAGCCCTTGCCGGAGGATTGCTGTTTGGCGTGCTGATCACCTGCCTGGTGGTCTCCGCGAGCCGCGCCCGCCTGGAGGAGAAATACAAGGTTTCCGAGCGCCAGGCCGCCGATCTGGCCGCGCGCCACGCCGCCGCCACCGCGGAGGCCGCCCAGAATGAGACGGACGCCCAGACCTTCCGCGGCCAGCTCACGGAGGCCCGCACCCGTCTGGAGGCGGAATCCCGCGCCGTGGCGGAGGCCCGCAGCCAGCTGGAGCGCGCCGAGCAGCGCCGAGCCTCCCTGGAGGCCCTGCTCAAGCCGGTGGCGGAGACGATCGGGAAATTCGACGCCCGCCTGGGGGAAATGGAAAAAGCCCGCAGCGGCGCCACCGGCGAACTCCGCGCCCAGGTCCACATCCTGGCCGCCCTGGCCGGCCAGCTGGGCGAGCTGGGGAATTCCCTCAACAATCTGCCCGGCGCCGCCCTGCCCGCGATCACCGCCGTGAATGAAATCGGTGACGATTTCGGCTTCGTCCCGGATCCGAAGGAGAGCGCAAAATCCGCCGCCTCCGATCTGCGCTCTGCGCTGGAGGCATGAGCGATGAGAGTTTGAACAGGAGGAAAAAGAGGAAAAGGAGGTAGAGGGAATGGGCTCCTCCCAGCGCGAGAAGTCGATTTCTCCCCGCTGCCTTACCTCCTTCCCCTCCTCTTCCTCCTGTTCAAAATCCAAAGCCCCAGGCCCGCAGGAGGGAGCGCGCGGTCAAAGCCGCCATCGCCAGGGTGAGCCATGATTCAACCGCGAAAATCCGCGAAAGAGGCGCGAAATCTGAACAGCTGGGAGAATGAACTGAACTTGGACGGGTGCTGTGCCACGCGCCCAAGACAGCATTCTCCTGCCTTCTAAATTTCGTCTCCTTTCGCGGGTTTTCGCGGTCGGGAACAAGAGCCCGGAGCCCTCGATCCGGCCTCCTGAAGTGGAGAGGCCGAATCTCTCAATCGCTCAATAACCCAATCGCCAAGTCCTTCACCAATCCGCGCTGACTTGCGGGACGTGGTTCTGGAGCGCGGCCAGGGAGCAGTTGATGTAGAGCTGGCCGGGCAACGGAAAGACATCCTTAAAGGGGCGCTCATAGAGGCCACCGGCGGCGCAGTGCTCGAAGCCTTGGACGGCATCGTAGGTCTTGCCGTTGATGTAGCCCTTGGCAAAGAGGTGCGCGCCGATGTCCTGGGTGCCGCCTTCCGCATAGGGCATGCTGCCGGCGCTGTAGCCGTACATGTTCTGGTAGGAGCGCACGGAAACCTGGACGTTCCGGACGGTGAGGATGCAACCGGTGCGATCCGCGCCACTCTTCCAGGCACGGGCTCCGAGCAATAGTACAGTAGTCAACGAGAGGATGACTGCGATCACTACGGTCATTTCCAGTAGCGAGAAGCCATTCCGTTTCGAAGACCGCATGGGGGGTGCGGTTTTCATCAATTGGGGGGATTGGGGGGTGAGCCGAAACTAGCACGCCCGGGCCCCCGCGATATCACGCGATCGCGTCACGTGATACCACGCAGGATGCCGGCGGCGCGCTGGAAGCTCGCCTCGCTGAACCCCAGCAGGCGCTTGAGCCGGGCATCGCGCTCCAGCGGATTCGTGATCCGGGAGGTCTCGCGGTAGTCGGCGAAGGGCAGCATGCCGAAGAGCCAGGGGAGCAAGCCGCTGGAAGGCACGGGCAAGTCGCTGCCGTGGAGGATGCGCTGCTCGATCTCCGGATGCGTCAGGCGGCGCAGGGCGGAGGGCCGCAGGCGGAAGTTCAGCGCGGCCAGCGCGCTGTTGTCGCCATAGAGGTTCGGATACTTCTCCAGCATGCCGGTGAAGACATCGAGGTAATCCGGATCCAGCAAGATGGTGCCAGTCCCCGAGTGCGCGGCGATGCAGGTGACCCCGATCTCCAGCGCGCGCCGCAGCACCTGCGGCGAGGCCAGCGCGTGATCGATGACCGGCATGGTGCGCTCGCTGCCGGTGTGGGCCAGCATGGGAAGGCGCGCCTCTGCCATGCGCTCCAGGAACGCGGTGTAGCGCGGGTTATTCCAATCGATGCCCTGCACATTCGGCAGGCACTTCAGCGCCGCAGCGCCACCGGCCAAGCACTTCTCCAGTTCTTCCATCGCATCCTTCCGCGCCGGGTGAATGCAGATCGCCGCCATGAACTCCTGCGGATGCTCCTTGGCGAGGCGCAGGACGTAGTCATTCGGCACGTAGAGGGACGTGCGCTCCGGCAGCGGCGTGCCGTCTTCCAGATGCGGCACCTCATGCGCGAGCAACAGCGCGCGGTCGATCGACTCCGCGCCCCTCACGTATTCTAACAGACGCCGGACGTAGGTCGCATCGAAGTCCGGGCCGTGCAGGTCCTTCGTCGTCAGCCCCACCGCCCGGGTCATCAGCGGCTCACCGTACTTCGTGAGCCCCTTCGGCCGGTACCAGCAGCCCGTACCACCCGTGCCGGTGCCGACGATGTGAACATGACAATCGATGCGCATAGGATCTTCCCCGCATGAAACCGCGCAGGAGCCCATCACGTCCAGCACTCTCCACGCGGCGCAGCCGCCTTGGACTGCGGCAAGCCTCTTGCCGCTTTCGGCAGGCAACCCTGTTGCCGTGAGCGAGCCCTCGATTCTACCGACCACCCTTTACTGCGCCCGACGGCAGAAGTGAGATTTCGATTCCACCGCGAAACGCCGCGAATTTTCAAAGGCAGGGATTTGAACAGGAGGAAGGCAGGAGAAAGACAGGAGGATTGAAATGATGAGAGTTAGAGACGGTAGGCAGTCCAAAAACATCAGCCCGTCTCCCTCTCCTCCCGGCTGTTCCTCCTGCCTTTCTCTTGTCTTTCTCCTGTTCAAATTCCTCCACTGCCCGAGCCGCTCGATTTATCCTTCATCCACGGGATCGACCGATCCATCCCACATTTGAAATCTGAAATCTCAGACCTGAAATTCCATCCACCCTCCCGCCCCGGATCTTCTTCCCGCTTCTTCCCGGCTGCTCAAATTTCGCGTCCTTTCGCGCCGTTTCGCGGTGGAATCGAAACCTCATCTCACTCCGGTGGGCATCCTTCGTGAAAGGGTGACCGCCCACCTCACCCACGGCAGCAGGCTGCCTGCTTAAAAGCGGTAGCAGGCTCGGGCAGTCCAAGGTGGCTGCGCCACGGGACGCACTTTGGGATGTCCCGCTCTCCCCGGATCTGCTTTAGCACAGGCCATGAAGCTCCAAGCCCTCGCCTGCATGGCCGTCGCCCTCCTCACCAGCGGCCTGGCCTCCGCCAAGCCCTTGCGCGTCCTCACTTACAATCTCCGCTACATCACCTCCGAGGACAAAGGCGACAAAGCCTGGACCGCGCGCCGCGACATGGCCGCGGAGCTGATCAAGAATGACGCCGCGGACCTCGTTGGCATCCAGGAAGGCCTGCCGCAGATGATGGATGACCTGGCGCAGCGCCTCACCGGCTATGTGGTGGTCGGCGTGGGCCGCGAGGATGGCATCAACCAAGGCGAATACGCCGCGCTGCTGATTAAGGCCGACCGCTTCAACATCCAGGAGTCCGGCACCTTCTGGCTCTCCGATACACCCACGGTCCCCAACTCCTGCACCTGGGGCAATACCGTCACACGCATCTGCACCTGGGCAAAGCTCTACGACCGCGAGACCAAGCGCACCTTCCACTTCTTCAACACCCACATGGACCATCAGTCCGACATGGCGCGTCAGAAAGGCACCGAGCTGATCCTCGCCCGCATCGCGGAGCGCAAGGCTGCCGGGCCGATCATTCTAACAGGTGACTTCAATGCCTCGGATGAAGACCCGCTGCACGCCACGATCCGCAATGCCGGCTTCACGGACATCTGGAAGAGCCTGAACAAGGACCTGCCTCAATCGGAGTCCGGCACCTTCCACCGCTTCACCGGCGCGACCAACCTGTTCCGTATCGACTTCATTTACGCCTCGCCGGAATTGAAGGGCTTGGAGTCCGTGATCATGCACAATTCGAAGAACGGGAACTATCCCTCGGATCACTTCCCGGTGCGGGCGACGCTGGATTGGTGACTGTGGAGGGCGGACACTCTTGTCCGCCCGTGAAATGCATTTCGAGCGGACAAGAGTGTCCGCTCTCCACAGGACACGAAAAAGGGCGATGGCATCGCTGCCACCGCCCTTTTTTGAATTCGCTTTTGCAATCTTACTGCGCCGCCGCCAGCTCCACCTTCAGGCGCAGGAACTGGGTGAAGAAGCCATCGCGGCTCACCGTGGCCTTGCGCGTTTGGATGTTACCGGCCGTCGAGACCAGCACGTCCGGCACGTTATCCCATTGGTCGAACACGTCGGTGCCCTGGACCTGGAAGATCACGTCCGTGGCTGCGAGGTTCTTGTGGTAGCTGAAGGTCAGCACATCCCCCTCCCCCGTGCTCTCCACGGTGAAGACCTGCGGCTGGAAGTCCTGCACGCGCGGATCACTGCCCGTGGCATACTCCATCAGATTCGGGGAGCCATCGGCATCCGGATCCGCGTCGTTGCCCCAGACTGTGGCTTCCAGCCCCGGGTCGCCCAGCTCCGCCGCGCTGAAATGCGCCGCGCGCCAGCTCTGCACCGGCGTGAGCACCACCGGAGTGCTGGCCGTGATCTGCATCGCATTGATATAAGCGAAGGTGCCCTGCACCAGGGTCAGGTCCACCCAGACCTGGCCGTAGGCATCCGGACGGATGCCGGAGATCACTGCCACCTCGTCGTCGTTGTTGTCACCACCGGTGCTGCCGATGCCGGTCCCGCTGGTGGTGAGGTTCGTCGTGCCGGAATTACTACCATATACGTCGTACTTCGTGATCCGGACCTCGGCATTGCTGCGGGCGCCCAGGAAGCGGAACTCATAGCTCAGCGCGGGATCCAGCCCCTCCAGCATGAAGCCGCCGGGCGCGTCATCGTCGCTCGCGTCGTTGATGCCGTTCGCGCTCATGTAGAAGAAGTCTTCCGTCGCCGTTTCCACCGCCAGCTCGCCGAGCAGTCCCGGCTGTGGCGCGAAGAGCCCGCCGAAGGTCGCCTTGCCATTGCAGAGGAAGCCGCCGCTGATGGTCATGCGGATGCCGGTGTTCGTGCCGGTGCTGCGGACCAGGTTCGGGAGGTGCTCGCCGGCATTGATGTTGATCCCGCCATTGGTGAGGTACCAGTTGTTCCAGCGGTTGCCATTCGCATCGGGGGCCGTGGTCGCATCGCCGTTGGCGACATCGCTGGGACCGAAGTCGAAGAACAACTTCTCACCCGCAGCCAGCGTATTTGGATTCGCCGTGAAGGTCTTGTTCGGGGCCACGATCGCCTGCAGCGCCGGGCGGATCACACTGGTGAAGTAGTTGTAGCCCTTCCGGTTCATGTGGGTGTCATCCACGAAGTAGGTGTTCCACTCCGCCGGATTGTTGTCGTGCAGGTCGTCCAGGAAGGAGCTGGTATTGAAGAAGTACAGCTTCCGGTTCGGATCGGCTTCGCAGTAGTTCTTGATCAGCGAGTTCGCGGTGCGGCGGCGCGGATCGTGGCTCGGATCCACGAAGAAGGACGGGCACGGAGTGATGCCGATGTAGCAGATCGGCACATCCGGCTGCTGCGCACGCACCGTGCTCACGAAGGTCTGGAAATCGGCAAACACCTGCTCGCCGGTCTTGCCGCCCGCGCGGATGTCATTCGTCCCTTCGAAGACTACGACCGCCGAGGCCTGATACGGCGTGACGATGCGGTTCACGATCGGATTCAGATCCGAGAACTGCGAGCCGCCGAAGCCGCGCTGGACGATGCGGTAGTCCGCGAAGTCCTTGGTCAAGTTCTCCCAGCGGCGGATGCTCGAGCTGCCGACGAAGAGGACCCCGCCGGGTGCCACCGGATCCAGGCCGTCCTGATAGGTCCAGCGGTCCACGTCGTTGTTGATCGCCACCGGCGGCAGGGCCGGAACGGTCACGCTCTCGACGATCTCCATGATGCCCAGGTAGGCGAAGTCACCCTGAGCCACGGAGAGTGCCAGGTTCACTTCACCGGTGGAGTTTGCCTGGATATTGCCCAGCGCCACGGTGCTGCGGTTGTTGCCGTTGTAGGTCGCCGCAGGGCTGGTGGTATTGCCGATCCCCGGCCCGGTGGTTTGCAAGGTGCCGGCGGTGATCCCGTTGCCCGCGGTGATGGTATAAGTCGAGCGGCGGATCGAAGGGTCATTCCGCGTGCCGAAGAAGCGCATCGAGTAGAGCTTCGTCGGGTTGAGGCCGCGGATCGTCATGTTTGAGACCGCGGTGGCGCCGTTGTTGAAGAGATAGTCCTGGGTCGCGGTCGCCACGGCCAGATCGCCCAGCAGCGCGGAGCTGGGGGCAAGCAGGCCGCCGTTGTTGATCCCGTTGTTCTGCCAATTCGTCGAGGTCAGGGTGATGCCCAGGGCCGTCGGCTGGTTGGTGGTCGTGATCAGGTTGCTGAGCGCGCTGCCATTGGCGGTGTTCCCGAAGTTGTTCCAGTAGTTGCCGAAGCTGTCCGGGCTCGGCGTCGGATTGCCGTTGGTGACGTCGTGCCGGCCGAAGTCGATGCGCACCTTCTTGGTGACGATCGGCGGAGCCGCGGCACCTTCGCTGAGTTCCAGAACGCCGAGGTAGGCGAAGGTCCCCTCCGTGGCGGTCACCCGCAGCGAGAGCTGGCCACTGGCGTCCGTCTGCAGGCCGGTGAAGGATGAGATCGTGCGGTCATTGCCATCGGTATCGCTCACCAGGTCCGCGCCGGAGGTCTGCAACAGGGTGCTGAAGACTCCATTGCCCGCGGCCACAGTGTAGGTCGTCTTCCTCACGTCCGCGGCGTTGCGGGTGCCGAAGAGCCGCAGGTTGTAGAGCTTGGCGGGATCGAGGTTGTTGATGTTGAGCGTGGCGTAGTTGCCATTGCCGCCATCGATGAAGAAGTAGTCCTGGGTGGCCTTCGCGATCGCGAAGTTCCCGAGCTTAGCGGGATCCGGCGCGAGCAGGCCGCCGTTCTGGATGCCGTTCGACTTCCAGTTGGGGCCAAGCGTCAGGCCGATGCCGGTGGGGGCATTCGCGGTATCGATGAGGTTCAGGTAGCTGAACGCGGTCGGGCCACCGGTCGCGCCGGCACCCACCACATTGTTCCAGAAGTTGCCGTTGGTATCGGCCACTCCGGTGCTGCCATTGCCGGGATTGATGACCGGGGTGCCGGATGGCGTGACGTTGCCGTCCGTCGTGTTGTTGGGACCGAAATCGACCAACAGGGTGCGGGCGTGGAGGGAATTACCGAGGATGGAGACGAGGCCCGCCAAGAGGGCCGGTCGCCAGCCCGTGAAGAGCTTGCGGGGTAGCATGGGTTCAGTGGGTTGGGGTAGGGCAGGAAAAACCTCGGCCGCGGTTGGGTTTCCGCAGGTCGGGGAGGGTATGTCTCCAAGGAGCGGAAAATCGGACACTTGGTCAATCATATTGTATACAATAGTGTGGCGACGTAATACCGCGGATGTCCGAGGGTTGGCGGCGTGGGAAACGCGGGCGCCTTTCCTCATCGCTCCCGACATCGCGATCTCCTATCTTCTGCCTGTCCTTCAGATCGATGCCTTCACTTGGCCAAGCGTCCTCCGCCGTCTTCTCCTGGCTCTTCCGCAGCCCGGATCGCCTGCGCGCCGCGGATGTGGTTTTCGCTCTCATCCTCATTCCCGCGGTACTCCTGCTGATGCCGGACGAGTGGATCGCTGGAACCAATATCGATGGCTGGGCAATTCTCGCGATCTTTGTGGGCGGTGGCGCTGCCGGTATGTTCTCCGCCCACCTGGTGCGACGGAAGACGGAGCCCGCGAAGGATCCTTTCTACCTCCGCTCATGGTCGGCCCTGATCGGTGGGGCAGTAGCGCTGCCGCTGTGCCTGGTTTTCCGGCACTCCGCCTGGACCCTGGCCGCGGCGTGCTTCGTCTTCGGCCTCGCGCCCATTCTCGGCAATCACGCCTACCGCCGTTTCGGAAACTACTAGGAAAGCCGTAGCAGCTCGGCCACCTCGCGCTTGGCCACCTTGCCCATCGCGTTGCGCGGCAGCTGCTCCACCAGCAGGAGCCGGCGCGGCAGCTTGTAGGGGGAGAGCCGGTCCTTCGCCCACTCGCGCAGGATGTCCAAGTCGATGCCTTCCGCAACGGCGGCGACCGCGACGGTCTCGCCCCAGACATCGTCTTCCATGCCGACGACCGCGCACTCACGGATCGCGGGGTGATCTAACAGCGCAGCCTCGATCTCCAGGGCGGAGAGCTTGTAGCCACCGCTCTTGATGATGTCCACGGAGAGGCGGCCGAGGATGCGGTAGTAGCGATCCTGCATTACGCCCATGTCCCCGGTGCGGAACCAGCCATCCTCGAAGGACTCCACAGTGACTTGGGGCAAGCGCCAGTATTCGCTGAAGACCGCGGGGCCCCGGACCTGAATCTCGCCGGGCTCATCCTCGTTCTGCAAGGTCTCGCCGCTTTCGGAGCGCAGCCGCACTTCCACCCCGGGCAAGGGCTGGCCCACCGCGCCGGGGCGGCGTTCACCTTTGAGCGGATTGGAGAGGATCATGCCCGTCTCCGTCATGCCGTAGCGCTCTAACAGATGTTGGCCGCTCAGTTCATGCCAGCGGCGGTGCAGCCCTGCCGGCAGCGCGGCAGATCCGGAGACCATCAAGCGCATCCGCCCGAAAGCCGCGGCGAGTCCCGTGGCATCTTGCTCTAACAGGCCCACGAGTTTCGCATAAATCGTCGGCACCGCCATGAAGAGCGTGTAGGCATCCGCTGTCACGCGTGGCAGGATCACCTCCGCATCGAAGCGCGGGAAAGCCTCGATCAAAGCCCCGGACCACAAGGCACAGCCCAGCACATTCACGATGCCATGGATGTGGTGCAGCGGCAGGAAGAGCGGGATGCGGTCTTCCGCGCTCCACTCCCATGCCCTGACCAAGGCTTCGATCTGCGCCTGGAGATTCGCATGCGTGATTACCACGCCCTTCGGTTTGCTGGTGGTGCCGCTGGTGTAGAGGATCATCGCGCGGCGAGCGGGATCGATGTCCGGCAGCTCAGCGCTTCCGCTGGTCGCTTCATCGATCACCAGCAGACGGCGCTGGCCCGCATCCAGCTTGGCGGCGAATGCAGGGATCGTGATGATGGCCGCGGCATCCGAATCACCCAGCACGTGCTCCAGCTCCCGGGCCGTCGCCTGCGCGGACAGCGGCACGGCAATACCACCCGCCCGCCAGATGCCCCACTGGATGGCCGCGTAGTCAAAGCCCGGCGGGGCCATGAAGGCGATGCGCTCTTCTGCAAGATTCGCCCGCCTCTCTAACAAGATCGCCGCGATCGCCGCCGAGCGCTCTAACAGATCCACATAGCACCGCGACCGCCCATCGGCATGAATGGCGATTCGTTCTCCATGGGCACGCGCCCGGGCGATCATGGGAAGCTCAGCCATCTATCCAACAATCGCACGAATGATAAAATACATCACCGAGGGCCCCAGCAGGCAGCCCAGGCCGGTGTAGAAGGTGGCGGTCATCGCGCCATAGGGAACCAGCTTCGGATCTGTGGCAGCCAAGCCACCGGCCACACCACTGGTCGTGCCCATCAAGCCGCCGAAGATCATCGCCGTGCGCGGATTGTTCAGGCCGATGAAGCGGGCCACGAAGGGCGTGCCGACCATCACCGTAATCGCCTTGATCAAGCCCGCCGCGAAGCTCAGCGCGATGACTTCAGGCGTGGCACCGATGGCTTCCCCGGTGACCGGCCCGACGATGAAAGTGGCGGCACCGGCACCCAGGGTCGTAAGGCTGACCGCATCCCGATAGCCGAAGGCAAGGCCCACAAGGGCACCGACCAAAAAGGAGACAAAGATGCCGGTGAACAGGGAGGCCACACCGGCGACACCGGTCTTGCGGAGTTCCTCCAGGCGCACGCCCATGGCAGTGGACACGATGGCGAAATCCCGAAGCATGGAGCCACCCATCAGGCCGATGCCGGCGAAGGCCGGAATGTCAGCCAGGCCCTTCTTCCCGCCGCTCATGACGCCACCCACATAGGCCAGCACCAAACCGAGGATGATGGCGATGGCGGAACCATGGAGGCGGCCGCGGGTCAGCAAGCCGGAAAGAAGATAGGAGAGCCAGACCAGCAAGCCGACGAGCGCGAAGGCAGTGACCAGGGAATACTCAGCGAGAAGCGATTCGATCAGCGCCTTCATCATTCCAAGTGGGATGAATCTTCACCGCTCGAGCGACCGATGCGGCAGAACAGCGGCACAAGAGCGACGCAGGCGACCGACACCAAGATCCCCGCCACCAGCGCGATAGGGCCGCCCTCGATCGCCTTGCGCACATTCTGGGAGGCCGCCATAGCGACAATCACGGGGATATAAATCGCACTCCAAAAAAGGATCCCCGACTCGGTCGCCGGCTGCAGGCTTCCCCGCCTCTTCAGCCAATCGGTCAGCAGGATCAGCAGCAGCATGGCAATGCCAACGCCGCCGATATCCTTGTCCTTCATGCCAAGAAGTTCGCCAAGCCCCCTCCCCAGCAGCATGCCGGCGAGCAGACAAAAGGAGAGGAGTGCCGTTCCGTAAATGGCCATGGCCCTTGGGTTTTGGGAGGCGGGACAGCGGCGAGGATGCCGGAACCGGAATTTTTGTATACAAAAAATCAATTGCTGTCTGGAACAAGCCCGCAAGGACCCTAGAGTCCACCCCCGATGAGCAGCCGCAGCGCCGAGGAGATCCGCGAACACATCGAACAACGCATCGTGGAAGGCGAGTTCGAGGACGGCGCGCGCCTCGACGAGGTGAGTTTAGCGAAGCGCTTCGGCGTCTCGCGCACGCCGCTGCGGGAGGCCCTGCGGATGCTGGCAGGCTCCGGGCTGGTGGAGCTGATCCCGCGGCGCGGCGCCTTCGTGCGGCACCCGGGGATCGTGGAGTTGGTGGAGATGTTCGAGGTGATGGCGGAGCTGGAGGCCCTGTGCGGCCGCCTGGCCGCGCGGCGGATCTCAGCGGGCGAGCTGGCGGACCTGGCGCTCACGGCCCGCAGCTGCGAGCAGGCCTTGGAGAAGGAAGACCCGGATGCCTACTACCACCGCAACGAGGAATTCCACCAGCAGATCTACAAGGCCGCGGGGAATAGCTTCCTAGGCGCGGAGGCGCGTCGCTTACAAAAACGCCTGCGGCCCTTCCGGCGGATGCAGCTTCGCGCGCGCGGCCGCATGCGGCAGTCGATGGAGGAGCACAGCCTGATCCTGAAGGCGCTCACGGACGGCAATGCCGCCCTGGCAGCAGACACCCTGCGCGGCCACGTGGCCGTGCAGGGCGAGAAATTCCACGACTTGCTCTCCAGCTACGAGAAGTCGGCTGCGGGGAAGTAGGCCTCCTCACTTCAGTGCCTTCTCGATCGCCTCGGTCACTTCCGGGCTGTCCGGCGTGATCTTCGGCTCGAAGCGGGCGATGGGCTTGCCATCCTTGCCGATGAGGAACTTGCCGAAGTTCCAGGCCACGTCACCGGGGAAGGCGCCTTCCTTGCCGGTGAGCGCGGTATAGAGCGGGTGCTGCTCCGCGCCCTTCACGTGGATCTTCTCCATCAGCGGGAAGCTGACCTTGTAGTTGTCCTTGCAGAATTCCTGGATCTCTTCCGCGGTGCCCGGCTCCTGCCCGGCGAAGTCATTGCAGGGGAAGGCGAGGATCACGAAGTCCTTGCTACGATACTTGTCGTAGATGGCTTCGAGCTTTTCATACTGCGGCGTCAGGCCGCACTTGGAGGCGGTGTTGACGACCAGGACGACCTTGCCCTTGTAGTCGGCCAGCTTGGCCTCCTTGCCGGCGATGGTCTTGAAGGGGATGGTCGTAATGTCCGCCGCCGCAGCGGTGGCGAGGAGGGCGAGCGAGGCGAGGAAGTTTCGGATCATGGTGGTGAGGGAATGCGATACGGGCGTAAGAGTCGGAAGATTCCCGGAAATTCCCAAGGCGAAAAGGTGAGCCGGGAGCGCCAGGCTCCAGCCTGGCTGAAGCAGTTCTACCAGCAGACCAAACCAAGTGCCCCCGGGTGCGGACCGCCCTCGCCCTTTTCAAGCCCGGCCTGCGTAGTAAAGTCCCGCCGCCCGCCCGCCATGTACGTCCCGCCCCATTTCCAAGAGACACGCCAAGAGGTGATCGAAGGGATCATCGAAAACAATCCCCTCGGCACCTTGACCTATTCGGCACCCCACGGTCTCGACGCCACCCACATTCCCTTCGTCCGTCGCAAGTCCGATGATGAAGGCCACGGGTCACTCCACGCGCACGTATCGCGGAAGAATCCAATCTGGAATGAGGTGGCGGAGGGGAGCGAAGTTCTCTTGATTTTCCACGGCGGGAACACCTACGTCTCGCCGAACTGGTATCCCAGCAAGCACGAGACCCACCGCATGGTGCCGACCTGGAACTACCAGGTGGTGCATGTGCGCGGGACCATCCACTTCACACACGACGAAAAGGCCCTGCGCGCCTCCGTGGCCCTGCTCACGCACATTCAGGAGAATGCTGCGGGCGAGGCGAAGCCGTGGAAGATGGGCGATAGCGACAAGGATTACATCGCCCAGCTGATCGCGGCGATCGTGGGCGTGGAGATCCGCATCACTTCGATCTGCGCAGTGTCGAAGCTGAGCCAGAACCGGGAAGAGCGGGATAAGGTGGCTCTGGTTTCCGAATTGCGGAAGAGGGGTGAGGATGATCTGGCGGAGGAGATCGGGAAGGCGGGTGGCTTGTGATTTGCGGCACTCTAAGAACGCCAACCGCCGTTCCCTAAGCGCGGATTTACCTAACACTTCCGGCAACGCAACGCCCCTAGAGTAGGCTATGCGAGCTGGAGTTGATGCCAGGGACTGGAGAGGGTGTGAGGGAACGAACCCTGGGGGCACTTGATCTCCGACAGCTGCAAGAACTGCTTCGCCGCACAGAGGGCTGTGCGGACCACCTTGCTGGCGCTGACTTCGGCTTAGAGAGGGTTGGTTAGAGCAAACCCGGGGGCACCCGGTGGAAGCGTGCTGCAAGGGCTGCTTCGGCCAGGCTAGAGCCTGGCGCTCCATTCGAGACTACTTCCCATACACCCGCACCACCCGCGGGGTGATCCCCGTGAGGACCTCCCACGCGATGGTGTCCGCCTTCGCGGCGACTTCCTCCACGCGGATGTTCGGGCCGAACATCTCCACCTCGTCGCCCTCGTCGACCTCGCTGCCGGTCACATCCACCATGATCTGGTCCATGGTCACGCGGCCGAGCAGCGGGAACCTCTGCCCGCGGATGAAGGCCTCCGCCCCATGACCGGAAACGTGGCGCGGATAGCCATCGCCATAGCCGATGCCGACGGTGGCCACGCGCGTGGGCCGCGTGGTCACGAAGGTCTTCCCATACGACACCGCATGCCCCGCAGGCAAGGTGCGGACGAGGGTGACGCGCGACTTCAAGCTCATCACATTCGCCAGCTTCGCCTGATGTCCCGGCAGCGGCGAGACGCCGTAGAGCATCAGCCCGGGTCGCGCGAGGTTGGAAAGCCCGCGCTCAAAGCCAAGCAGGCCCGCGCTATTCGAAAGATGCCGCCAGCGGAAGCGCTCCGGCCCGCCGAGGGACGCGAGAATGCTCTCATATTTCGCGATCTGGGCGCGGGTGAATTCCTCATCCTCATCCGCCGAGGAAAGGTGCGAGCCGATGCCTTCGATCTCCAGGTTCTCCATGCTCTCCAGTTCACGCAGGATCGCCGGCAGCCCCTCCGCCACGAAGCCGCCCCGGCCCATGCCCGTGTCCACGGAGATGTGCACCTTCAGCCGCTTGTGCTGGAGGAAGGCGAGGCTGTTGAAGTGATGCGCTTCATCGAGCGAGGAGATGCAGGGCGTCCAGCCACGGGCCACGATCTCGGCACGCTCTTCCGCCCAAGTCGCGCCGAGCAAGTAAATGCGCGTGGTGACACCGGCCTCCGCGATCCGCCGCGCCTCACCGACATTCGCGACGCCGAAGAACGCGATGTCTTCATCCGCCAGTTGGCGCGCGATCTCTTCCAGGCCGTGCCCATAGGCACCGGCCTTCACCACCGCCATCACGTCACAGCCGGCGGCGGCGCGGGCAGCGCGGAGGTTGGCACGGAGCGCGGACAAATCGATCTCCGCCCAGGCGCGGGGCGGTGAAGGCGGTGGGTTCACAGGCGCGAGCAAACCTGCGCCGGGCGTGCCGGGCAAGAGCCACCTTCGCTTCACGGCACTTTGCCCGCTGCCCTAGAGAAAGAAGATCATCAGGATACCGGCCAACACCGGGGCGATCACAATCTGCATCATCGTCGCCAGCACGGCCGACTCGATCCAAAAGTACCGCCGCCATGTGGGATCTGCATCGGCGGTCGATAGCCAACCGGCAAAGATGCTGCAACCGAGCACCAGTAGCAGGAAAAGCACTGCCCCGAGAATCTCCAGCCGGCCCTCGATGAGGCGCTTACTACTCAGCCAAAGCAGGCCCGCCAAAGAAATGCCCGGGACCAACAGCGGGATGGTGACCATGAGGCGCTGGGCCAGGCCATTCGCACCCCGCTGTTTCTCTGGACGATACGGTGGTTCCTGCGGGGTCATCGTGCGGGAGCGTCACGGATACCCCACCCGCGGCTGCGGCTTCATCGAGCGTCTTGCAGCGCCGATGCACAGTTCCGGCGAGACCGACTGCTTGGCCAGCACGCGGCGCTGGCCGCAGATGTTTTCCCATGCTTTCCGCTCCTCCGCCGGGATCTCCGGATGATGGCGGAAGGGAATGCCCAAGCCGAGCAGCACCGCCAGCCACGAATCAATGCCAACGGCACCCGGCCAGGAGGGCATGAAGTTCGAAAGCAAGTGCGCAGGGCCAATGCTGCGGTAGAGCTCCACCAAGCCGGCGCAGGAGCCGAGCGTGACGCTTTCCCGCGCCATCTGCCAGAAGGGCGAGTCCGAGGCGGTGTTGTAGAGGTAGTGCAGCGCGTGGAAGTCGCGGCACTCGTCCCAGGCCTCGCTGGTGACCTTGTTGTAGTTCGCGCGGCAGGCAGCGGCCATGTGGCCATCCGTCTCCGCGAGCAGGCGCATGAGCCAGTTGAGCTGGAGCGCCAGCAGGCCGATGCGCAGGGAAGCCATTGGCGGTAGGAAGCCACCGGCATCGCCGATCGCGAGGACGGCGCCGTCCCATGCCTTCGCCAGGCGGCCGGAGTTCCACTCGTGGACCCGCGGGGTCAGGGAAGGATCACCGGCCTTCGCGATGAGCTGCGCGCAGGCTTCATCCTCGCTGAGGAAGTCCGGATGCCAGGCCAGGCCCATGCCGATCGAGTCGTCATGCTCGGTGCGCCAGCGCCAGCCGGCGTCCTGCGTCTCCAGCGTGGTGTAGGGGCGGATCGGCTCGCTGCCACGGCGGCGGCGCAGCGTGGCACCGCGGCTGCAGGGCGCGGCATCCGCATAGGAGATCCACTCCGTATTCCCCGCAAGCGTGGCGAGCTGGCGGCTGCTGCCGCTGGCATCGATGAAGAGGTCCGCGGTGATGGATGTGCCATCTTCTAACAAGACGCGCGCGGGCTCCGCCTCATAGCCGGTGATTTTCACCGTGCGCATGCCGACGCCAAGGGCCTGGCAGGCGCGCATGAGCAAGTCATCCAACATCTCGCTGCGGAAGTTCAGGCCGGTGAGATGCTCGAGCGGCTTGAAGGCGTGCGCGCCATCCTTCGGGAAGAGCTTGCCCGCAGCCATGAGTGCGACCGGGATGAGGCAGGCATCCATGCCACTCTCCGCGGCCAGGAAGCCGGGCTCCGTGCGGAAGCCCTGGAGGCCCTGGCTCAGGGTCTGGTCAAAGGAGCGGTAGAAGACATCGCGCGAACCCCACAGGCACTTGTAGCCCAGGGTCCACACCGGCCGGGCGAGGTTGTGGAGGTCCGCACCCTGCAGGCCGATCACGGCGCAGAGCTGGTGAATTACGGCAGGCGTCGTACTTTCGCCGGCGGGATCGGCCTCGGGGGCCTGCGGATCGCGCAGCAGCATGACGGACAGCCCGGGAAGCTGGCGCTTCAGCGTGGCGGCGGTGAGCAGGGCATCGGTGCCGGATCCGGCGACGACGACTTGGCGAAGGGGAGAGGGTCTCATGACTTGGGTTAGGCAGCGGGAAAGGGTTTCAGGTCCATTGCCAGGACGGGCGGCGGATGGCATCGAGCGCCTGGCGCACGCTCACGCCATTCTTGGCCTGCGTGGCGAGCTTGTCGCGGTGGCGCTGGAAGTGCGCGAACTCGTCTCCGGATGGCAGGTGGATCGCCTCGTGCGGCACCTGCATTCCTACCAACATGGCCAGGAAGCCCTCCACGCCGTAGATGTTCGGGCGGTCGCGGAGGGATTGGATCAGCAGCACCGGGTTCGGCCCCACCTCCTTGTAGAGGGTGTAGAGGTCCTCGTGGCCGCCCAGGCTGGTGGCCTCCCGGCAGTGCTTCCAGAAGGGCGTGTGAAGCCGCGTGTTGAACTTGTAGTGATAGGCTAGGAAGTCGCGGATCTCATCCCAGGCGATGGCGACCACGCGGTTGAAGGCGGAAATCATCGTATCATCCAACTTCATGCCGGTCTGGCGCAGGGACTCCGCGAGCCAGCGGGATTCGTAGATCACCTGGGCCAGCGCGGTGGCTTCCAGCGGCTCGACGAAGCCGGAGGCATTCCCGACGGCCACCACATTGCCCACCCAGCTGCGCTCGTAGCGGCCGCTGCGGAATTTCACCACGCGTGGCGGCGTGCTGATCTTCGGGTTCTTGGCCAGCAGCTCAGCCTGCGCATCTTCATCGGAGACGAAACTACTAGAGTAGACGTAGCCGCGGTTGATGAAGCTCTCGTGCTCGATCTGCCAGCACCAGCCATTGTCATAAGTCTCCGCGGTGGTGTAGGGCAGGATCTCTTCATCCGTGCGCTCCCAGCCGCCGATCACCGCGCGGTCGCAGAAGAGCGCATCGGAGAAGCTCTTGAAGGGCTCCTGCAGCGCCTTGCCGATCAGCTCGGCGCGGAAGCCGGAGGCATCGACGTAAAGGTCCGCCGTGCGGGTGCTGCCGCTCTTGAAGTGCAGCGCGCTCACCTTGCCATCGGCCATCTCCACGCGGTCGAGCACATCATCCTCCAGGGTGATGCCGTTGCGCTTGGCGATTTCCTCCAGGCAGGCGACGAGGCGGTGGTTCTCGATGTGGAAAGCATACTGCCCCTTGATCACCGGCTTGCCGAGGGCACCGGTGATGAAGGCCTTGTCAGACGCCATGAGCGCGCTGGCCTGGGAAAGGTTGTGGCAGTCCGCGGCGGTGTAGAAGCCATTCGCCTTCGGCAGGCCATCGAAGCGCTGGTCGTACTGGAACTCGAAGTCGTAGAAGAAGTCATCCCGCGGGCCCCAGAGCAGGCGCAGGCCTTGCTTCCACGTGGGCTGCGCGCCGCTGTAGAACTCCTCCTTGGAAATGCCGAGGGTATCGAAGAGGTGCGCCGGAAAGGCCGCAGTGGTGCCCTCCCCCACCCCGATCACGCCGATCTCCGAACTGTAGACCAGATTGACCGCGAGTTGCGGGTGCAGGCGCTTGAGCGTGAGGGCGACCAGCAGGCCCGCACTGCCGCCACCGAGGACGAGCACGCGCTGGACCGGCACAAGGGGGGAGGCATCGTTTTCCGGGAGTGAGACCATGAGCGGACCCTCATCCCAGCGGAGCCGCCGCTTTGCCGCAAGCGCGAAGCGGTTACTACTCCGGCAATTGGATTTGGATTTTTAAACCGCGAATGGACGCCAATGGACGCGAATTGAAACAGCCGGATGGAAAAGGGAACCCAAGCCTCTGCCATTTTCTTTATTCGCGTCCATTCGCGTCCATTCGCGGTTCCTTAAATCTCTGGTCCGGCTACCACTTCCGGAGGGGATACGCTCTGTCCGCTTGCACCGGGCCCGGCGCGGGCGCAGCTTCCCGCCGCTATGGCAGCCCTCGATTCGCAGCAACAGCGGTCCGCGGCCCAATTCGACAGGCAGGCGGCAAACTATGGCAAACAACACATCCTGGCCGATACGCGCGATGTCAGCGCGCTGCTCGGGATGATTCCGGCGGGAGAACGCCGCGGCCCCGCGCTCGACGTGGCGACCGGCGGCGGCCATACCGCGCTGGCCCTGGCCCGGGCGGGCTACCAGCCGGTGCTCGGCGACATCGCGCCGGCGATGCTCGAGAATGCTTCACGCCTGCTGGCGGACGAGGGCTTCACGGTGGAGACCGCGCTCTTTCCGGCGGAGGAACTCCCCTTCCCCGATGCTTCCTTCCGCTTGGTATCCTGCCGGGTGGCGCCGCACCATTTCAGCGATGTGCCGGCCTTCGTGCGCGAGTGTCACCGTGTGCTGGAGCCCGGCGGCTATCTCTTGATCATCGATGGCAGCTTGCCGGATGATGATGCGGAGACCGCGGAGTGGTTGCATCAGGTGGAGAAGCTGCGCGATCCCTCGCACGGCCGCCTGCTGGATAGGCCGACATGGTCACGGATCGTGCGAGAGGCGGGCTTCGCGCTCTTCCATGCGGACTTGCAGCCGATGCCGCAGCCGGACTTGGAGTGGTACTTCAAGGCAGCGGCGACTTCGGAGGAGAACCGCGCGCAGGTGCATAAGTTGATCCGCACGGCGAGTCCGCATGTGCAAGAGGCAATGGAGCTGAAGAGGGATGACGGGCCGGTGCGCTGGGTGTGGCAACGGCTTAGCCTCTTGGCGCAGAAGTAGGTCGCTGAAGAGAATCAACCACAGATGGACAGGATGAACGCAGATAACAGCCGGATTCAGATTCGATCTTCTTCATCTGCGTTCATCCCGTTCATCTGTGGTTGAAGAGCCTTAAGGAAGATCCCCCCGGTCCCGCGAGCGGACGAAGCCGGCGCGACTGACTCACGCACTCGCCGCGGCATGCCAGTGTGAGCAGCCTCGAACCGGATTGACTGCCGCATGGGGCTTCGTCCGCTCACGAGGCCGGGGGGATTCTTTATCCTTCAAGAGCCCCAAGGGGGCGGTCGGGAGATAGCCCAGGGTAAGCAAGCGATAGCGCGCGCAACCTTGGGTCAGGCCCGACCAAATGATTCGCGCCCTGAAGGGGCGCAGGTGGTGGTGTGATTCGCGACGTGTCCCCACCCGCGGCCTCCCCGCGCCCCTTCAGGGCGCAATACCATCGGGGTCCACACCCAGGGTTGCGCTCGCTGGGGCTCGCTGACCCTGGGCTATCTCCCGGCCGCCCCTTTGGGGCTCTTGAGCAATCACCCCCGCACCCACACCTCCACCAGATGCCGGAACTCATCCGCGGCATCATCCGCATCGCTGGTGGTCGCGGCGATCTCATCGCGGACCTTCTGGCGGAAGCGTTCACGCAGGCGGTGAATGGCGACCTTCAGCGCCGTGGGTGAAAGGCCGAGCTTCTCACCCGCAATCGAAGCGTCACCTGCAGCGCCGCCATCCAGCCAAGGCCGCAGCGTCCCGAATTGCAGGCGCTTGCCCGCAAGCTCCATCTCGCCCTCCAACGATTCCAAGGCACGTCGGATCAAGGCGAGCGCCCAAGCGCGGTCGAAGTCCAGGTCCCAGTCTTCCGGCAGCGCGCCTTGCTCGGAAACCTCGTCCAAGGCGAGATCCGCCTTTCCTCCGCCGCGCTTCATTGCGGAATCCCGCTCGCGCTGGCGGCAGACGAAGTACTTCACCGCCGCGAAAAGATAGCTGCGGAAGCGCCCCTTCGCCGGGTCCGCGGAACCGATCGACTCGCGGCCTAACAGGTCCTCGAAGAACGCATGCGCCAGATCCCGCGCCCGTGCTTCATCCCCGGAGAAGCGGATGATGAAGCGAAGTACGGGCTCATAGTAGATCTCGCACAGTTCGGACAATGCCACCCGCGCTTCATCATCACGCCCCTGCGCCCGCCGGACCAAGGTCCAGCGGGTGGCGTGGGAGGCAGGTGGCTCAGGCAGAGACATCAGCGGATTCCGTCCAGCATGAAGGGCATGTCGTCCAGCCGCCACTCCCCGTCTTCCTGCTTCATGTTCAGGGTGCCTGACGAACCATGCGACCCGTAAGCGATACGCGAGCGTGTGGGCTCAGTGAAGGGCGACTCGGTCGGGGTGACCAGACCCCGCATCGCAAGGTATTTCATGACGATCTCCCACTTGTTCCGCTCGTCGATCTGCTTCCTCCAGTAGCTGCTGATGCCGCGCTTCATGGTTTCCATATCACCTGTCCAGGCTGCGTTGAAGACGGATTGGGCCGCACTCACCGGCGTGGAGAAGTCCGCAGCAGGCACGCGGCGCTCCAAGGGCGGAAGCGGCGGGCCTTCGATCAACAATGCCTTCTGGGGGTCCACCCACTCCGGTACGGGAACTGCCGCCAAGCCGGCTCCCGCCGCGAGCGAGAGGCCCGCAAGGATGAGCGACAGAGGCGCAAGGCACCATCCGGCAAGCACCGCGGAGGCGGCGGCAGGGATCAGGCAACCCACGTAAATCTCCTGGTAAGGCGGATATTTGTGGTCCTGTCTCAGGAACGCCGGGGACCCGGCCGGCGCGCCGACAAACCATTCGACCTCACGGCGCTTCACCCAGGTCTCCAGCGGCAGGGTGATCGCCAGCCGCTCGAGGAAGGCCTGGAGATGCGCGTTCGCCTCGTGCTCATCCTTGGCCAGGATGGAGATCTTGCAGTAGCCGCGGACATTGGAGATTTGGATCTTATCGCGATACTCGCCGGCAGCCTTTTCCAAGGCCTCTTGAACCTGGGATTTGCTGCTGTCCTGGCCTGGCTTCCACGCCGGCTCCTCGAGGTCCAAGCCCTGCTCCGCCAGAAAGTGCGCGGTCGGCCAACTGCTGTCCCGCTGCTTCGCGATCACCAGGCTGGTGGCGGCCAAGGCCAGCACGAGAACCACGACCCCACCCGTCAACCAAGGCCGGAAGACGTGACGCTTCCCCGGCAGCGCACTCAGACCGAAGGCCATGCGCGCCACAGCAAAGCAGACGACGTAAAGCACTGCCAGATTCACAAAGTAGCAGCCCTCGCGGGGGAAGAGTTGCAGTCCATGATCCATCAGGGACATGACCAGGAAGCCAGAGATCGCCAGCACCGGAAGCCAGACGGCGAAGATCCGGAGCGCCGTGTAGCCGACGGTGGATGAAGTCCCCTGCTTCATCCGCCACAGCGCCCACCAACCGCCCGATACGCCCAACACGGCGAAGCAGAGCCCGGGGACCAGGAACAAAGTGATCCTCGCCATGCCGAAGCCGAGGAGGATGCTGCCGACTAGGATTGAGCCGATGGATGCGGCGATCAATGTACTGGAGCTTGGGCCGCCTTCGGCGCGTGGCAGTCCGGACGGAGCGACCCGCTGGGCCTGGGATGACGGGTTATCGACGCGCCGTGCGCGAGTGACGGCGCGGGATATCGTACGGACGATGAAGTAAATGATACCTGCCAACAGCAGACCCGCGATGACGATCTGCCGCCCGGGAAGGACGGCGAGCAGCATCAAGACCGGCCAGGCAAGTGTCGCGGATTGAGCCAAGCGAGCGCCGCGGAGTGCGCCTGCGGAATCCTTGATGCGCGCCCAGGATACCGCACCTAGGATCATGCCGGTGAGAGCCGGGGCCACGATCCCGACTAGGATCACCAACAAGTCCAGGGTGGTGAAACCCGTCCTGCGGCCCGAAGCATGAGCCGACCCGAGATTACTAAGGTAGGGCAGGCCCAAGACCACCGAAAACGCCGTGGCGGCCGCAGCGGCGACGGCAGTCGCGGAGACCTTGGCCTGAGGTCCGGCGGGTGTTGGCGGCGGGGAAGTGGCCGCGACGCCCGACACCCTGTTAGAAAACTCCTCCGCCTGCTGGTAGCGCTTCTCCGGCTGCTTCTCCAGCGAGCGGAAGACCACTTCATCCAAGCGCGGATCACTGGCGGAGCGCTCGCTCGGCGCAGGGAAGCGGCCTAGGGGCAGCTCGCCGGTGAGCATCTCGTACAGCACCACGCCCAGGCTGTAGAGATCCGCGCGATGATCCACGGCGCGCGGATTCTCGATCTGCTCCGGCGCGACGTAGGCCGCCGTCCCCAGCGCCGCACCGGTCATGGTGAGCGTGGGATTCAGGCGCTCGTCACCGGCCATCCGCGCGATGCCGAAGTCGGCGACCTTCACCTTGCCGCGGGCGTCTAACAGGATGTTCTCCGGCTTGATGTCGCGGTGGAGGATGCCGTGGTCATGCGCGTATTGAAGGGCGGAGCAGAGCTCAGGAATGATCGCCAGCGCCTGCGCCGGGGTGAAGCGCGCGGCCTGCATGGCCTGGCGCAGGTTCACGCCATCCACATACTCCATGGTCAGCCAGAAGAAGCCGCCGGTCTCGCCGAAATCGTGGACCGCCACGATGTTCGGGTGGTTCAGCTTGGCCAGCGCGCGGGCCTCGCGGGCGAAGCGTTCGGCAAAGCCGGGATCGCGCTCCAGCCCGGGCAGCAGGATCTTCAGCGCCACCATGCGATCGAGCTGCGGCTGGCGCGCCTTGTAAACGGCACCCATGCCACCGCGGCCGATGCATTCCAGGATCTCGAATTGTGGGAAGGCAGCGCGGACTTGGTCGATGTCCGGCATCCCGGGCAGCGGGGCCTCCTCGCGGGCGCCCATCAGCACGCAGGCAGGGCAGAGGCCGCCGGGAGCATCCGGCGGCAGGGGTCGGTGGCAGGAGGGGCAGATGTTTTCTTCAGTCACATGCTTTCCTGACGGAAATCCTGACAGCGGTTACACGGCAGGGCGAGATTGTGCAACCAGCGGCCACAAGGCCAGCTCCGCCTCCCAGGGATTCAGCCCCTCCCAGAGCTCGCGATGCAGGTGGTCGCCGAAGGCATTGAGCTCCGCCACCACGCTGCGGTGATTCCCCGCGCCGATCATGAGGTCCACGCCGCAGTAGTGGCAGGCTGGGAAGCAAGCGGCGGCGGCCTCCGCGGTGGCCAGCGCTTCCTGCCATGCAGGCCGGCCGATCTTGTCGATGACGGCCTGGAGATCCCCACGGCGGTTGCGCAGATGCAGATTGGTGATCGGCGTGCTGCTGCTGCGCACTGCGACGTGCCGCGCCCGGCCAGCGATAACGAGGATGCGGAAGTCGCAGGTCCGGCCTCCGATGCCTAGCTTGGGAAACCAGCGCTCGACAATGGCGCGCTGCTGGCCCACCGCATTCACGGTGCTCCGGATTTCATCCAGGTCTGTTAGACAAAGCGGGGTCTTGGAGTTCCGGATGCGCGCTCCTTCGAGCTTCGCGGAGGTCACGGCCTGCCAGCGCCCCTTGGAATTGCGGGAGATAGCCATGACCCCGGAGGCCGATGAGCCGTGGCAGGGCTTCAGGAAGATGCGGTCCCAGCCAAGGGCATTCATCAGGTCTGCAAGGACCTCGAAGTTCCGGCAGAACAAGCCCGCGGACGGAACCACCGGCACCCCCGCCGAAGACAAGACTTTCCGCGTTATCTCCTTGTCGAACATGCGAATGATCTCCGCCGAATCATTCATTACGGGCAGCCCATATTGATCGCCGATGAGGCCCAGCGCTTCAAGGGCACGGCGCAGGCCGAGGTACCATTGACGCTGGTAGCGGAGTTCTCCCTGGTCGTCATCCAGCTCGAAGCATTCGCCAGCATCCATCGAGGGATAAGCGACGGGCTCACTTGCTGCTTCTTCCGCGCCGTGGGCGAGAAGGAAGCGCTCGACGCCCGGGTCTCCCGCAGGAGTCTCGATACGCAAGGCATCCGCCTCCCAGAAATGCTTGTGAACATCCGGGCTATTGGAAAGCAGATCCCACCACCCGACCAGCAGGGGCTCCGGCAAGCCCCGCGAACGGCAGGCCGCGATGAATCCCAAGGCGCGCTCGCTGCCCGGATTGGCAAGGAGCGCGAAGCGCGGGGGCTTCCCACTCACTCGCCCACGGCGATGTAGTAGTACTCGCCGTCGTATTTCTCCTGATTGCTCACATCCACCCGCTCGCAGAGGTTTTGGAGCCGCGGGATGGTGGCGTCCGTCAGGAAGTTCCGGTGCAGGTCCAGGCCGATCAGCCCGCGAATCGCCTCACTGGCGATCAGCTTCTCCGCGCCCTCATCGGTCATCGTGCCGTCCGAGAGATCCAGGAACTCAAGCTGACCGACGATCGCTGCGGTGGCCATGAGCTCGGCGATCTCGTTCTGGATCTCGCTATTCTTCAGCGCGAGCGATTTCAAGGCGGGGAAGCGGCCCGGCTCGATCACCGGCAGCACGTCATTGATCGTGCCATTCCAGCCGTAGTTGTCCTCGCCGAGCCAGAGTTCGAGGTGCTCGAGCTGCGGTAGTTCACAGCGGGCCAGGTTGTGCAAGACCTCCGCGGGCATGCCGCCGGTCTCGATGTAGAGGCGCTTGAGGCCGGGATTCGAGCCCGGGCTCAGCTTCAAGGAACTGCCACCGCGGATGCGCAGCTCCTCCAGCTTCGGGAAGGCGGCGAGGATCAAGCCGACATCGCCCTGCTCGATCCACGACATCTCATTTTCCTCACCGATGATATCGCCCAGGAAGATGCCACGCAGGTGCTGGAGCTTCGGCGCGCGCTCGACGATGACCTGGATCACCTCGTCGAAGCTCTCGCCGCTCTCACCCGGCATGCCGAGCACCAGCGCGGTGAGCCGGGAGGCACGCGGGTCATCCAGATAGTCGGCCAGCACCTGTGGCGTGAAGGACTCATTGTCGTAGGTGTAGCCGAGGCGCTGGATCACCGCGCCGGAGGTCTCGCCGGGATCGTATTCTTCGACGGGAAGGCCGAACCATTGGGTCATGTGCTCGTGGATCATCGCGGGAAAAGGACGTGTGGAATTAGGACAGTGCTGCTAACGACTCCTCCGCGCGGTGGCAATCTTTTCTCCAACAGGCCGGACGGTGGCGGCAGTGGCATTCGACCTGGATGATACCTTGTTCGACCGGGATCCCGCCTTGCGCCGCCTGCTGGAGGAATGGAAAGGAGCGCCTCTGGAGGAGGACGAATGGGCCACCATCCGCCTGGCGGACGACGGCGGGCAGTCGCCGCGGCGCGCCTTCTTCCACGAGCTGGCGCGGCGTTTTCCGCAGGCGGGCGAGAGTGCCCGCGAACTCTCGCAACGATTCCGTCACGAGCTTCCGCAACACATCGTGCCGGATCCGCTGCTCGTGCGGGCCCTGGCAAACTTGCAGTCGCTGGGGCTGCCGATGGCCGTCTTGAGCAATGGCAGCACCGCCTTCCAGATGGCGAAGCTGCGAGCCAGCGGTGCCGCGCCCTTCTTCACGCGGGACCGCATCCTGATCTCAGCGAGCTTGGGCTGCGCGAAGCCGGACCCGCGGGCCTTTGCAGCGCTGGCCGCGCGGCTCGGCGTACCGGCGGGTGAGGTGTTTTTCATCGGCAACGATCCGGAGCGGGACATCGCCGGGGCACTGGGCGCGGGCATGCAGGCCAGCCTGCTCCGGCACCCGGGCGAGCTGGTCCAGCTACTAGAAATCTCGTACCATGTCGCGTCATGAAGCACCTCGTGGGCAGCCATGATCTCGTGTGGATCGTGCTGGACTCCCTGCGCCACGATGTGGCGGAGGCGGAGATGCAGGCCGGGCGCACGCCGAATTTCTCCCGCCTGTTCCCCGGCGGCTGGGAGCAGCGCCACTCGCCCGCGAGCTTCACCTACCCGGCGCACCAGGCTTTCTTCGCCGGCTTCCTGCCGACGCCCGCGGATCCACACGCCAACCAAGAGCGGCTCTTCGCCGCACGCTTCGCCGGCAGTAAGAGCGCCGGGCCAAGCACCGTGGTCTTCAAGGGGCCCGATATCGTTTCCGGGCTGGCAGAGCACGGCTATCGCACCCTGTGCATCGGCGGCGTGGGTTTCTTCAACAAGAAGACACCACTGGCCCGCGTGCTGCCCGGCTATTTCCAGGAGAGCCATTGGTCGAAGGAGATGGGCGTGACTTCGCGCGAGTCAGCGGAGAAGCAGTTCGAACTCGCAGCGCGCCGCCTGGCGGAAATACCGCGCGAGCAACGCGTCTTCGTCTTCATCAACCTCAGCGCGATCCATCGCCCGAACCGCTTCTTCATCCCGGGGAAGGCGGACGATGACTTGGAGAGCCACGCCGCGGCACTGCGCCATGTGGATGAGAAGCTGCCGCTGCTCACCCATGCCCTGCGCGCCCGCGGGCCCAGCCATGTCCTCGCCTTCTCCGATCATGGCACGCTGTATGGAGAGGATGGCTACAGCGGCCACCGGATCGGTCATCCGGCGGTTTACACCGTGCCTTACGCTGCCACAATCTTCCCCCACGAAGCATGACCGCCGTTTCGAGCCTGCGCGAGCGCCTCTTGGAAGATCCCTTCCAAGGCTACGCTTACGCCTATCCGCACAAGACGGCCTACCGGCACTTCGAATCGCCGCGCCCACTGCGGGAGTTGTGGGCGGGTGAGGACAAGCAGGCGCTCTTCCTCTACCTGCACCTGCCCTTCTGCGAGATGCGCTGCGGCTTCTGCAATCTCTTCACCACGGTGAATCCGCAGGCCGGGCGCGTGGGGCAGTATCTCGATGCGCTGGAGCGGCAGGCGGAAGCGGTTTCGGCGGCGCTGGGCCGGCACCGCCATGGCCGGGCGGCGATTGGCGGCGGCACGCCGACCTTCCTGAGCACGGCGGAGATGGCGCGCGTCTTCGCGATGCTGCGCCAGCACATGGGCCTGCAGAAAGGCATCCCGCTTTCCTGCGAACTCTCCCCCGCCACCGCGGAGCCGGAGAAGCTGGCACAGTTGTTAGAGGAAGGCGTCACGCGCGCCAGCATCGGTGTGCAAAGCTTCATCGAGCAAGAGACGCGCACCCTGGGTCGACCGCAGAAGCCGGCGCTGCTGCACGGCGCGCTGGAGCGGCTGGCGGGTGCGGGCTTCCCGGTGATGAACCTGGACCTGATCTACGGGATGGAGGGCCAGACGGTGGCAAGCTGGCGGGAATCGCTGAAGGCCGCGCTGGCTTACCAGCCGCAAGAACTCTTCCTCTACCCGCTCTATGTCCGCCCGCTCACCGGCCTGGGCAGGAAGGGCCGTGATCCATCCGACATCCGCCTGCAGCTCTTCCGCGCGGGCCGCGACTTTCTGTTAGAGCGCGGCTACCGGCAAATCTCGCTGCGGCTCTTCCGCCACGAGAGCTGCCCGGTGGAAGGCGATGGCGGCCCGTCCTACTGCTGCCAGGAAGACGGCATGGTGGGTCTCGGCGCCGGGGCTCGCTCCTATACCTCGGCAGTCCACTATTGCACCGAATACGCCGTGGGCCGCGTGGGCATCCAGGCGATCCTCGATGATTTCACGGCACGACCGGCGGAGGATCATTCCTTTGCGTGGTATGGCTACGAGCTCGACACCGCCGAGCAAAAGCGCCGCTACCTGATCAAGTCCCTGCTGCGCGCGGACGGGCTCGATGAAGCGGCGTATGAGTCATGGAGCGGCGTGCCGTGGTCCGCGGAGTTCCCGCAGCTCGCGGAGCTGATGGAGCACGGGCTCGCCCACCGGCAGAGCGGTGTGATCCGCCTCACCATGGCAGGCTTCGAGCGCGCCGATACCATTGGCCCCTGGCTCTACTCCGCCGAGGTGGCCGGGCGCATGGAGGAATACGAACTGGTGTGAACGAGCCGATGGCAGAGCGCTGGAACATCCTCTACCGTGGTCCGCTCTCCAGCTGCAACTACGCCTGCAGCTACTGCCCCTTCGCGAAGACCCGCAACAGCCCCGCCGAGCTGCGCGACGATGCGCAGAAGCTGGAGCGCTTCCTTGCCTGGGTGGAGCAGCAGGCACCGCGTGAGATCGGCGTGCTCTTCACCCCCTGGGGCGAGGCGCTCATCCACCGCGCCTACCGCGAGGCCCTGCTACGCCTCGGCCGGATGCCGCATGTCCGCCGCGCCGCGATCCAGACCAACCTGGCCTGCGGCCTCGATTGGCTGGAGGCAGCCGACCCCAGCAAGCTGGCGCTGTGGTGCACCTTCCACCCCACGGAAACGAGTATCCCCCGATTCGCCGCGAAGATCCACCGCCTCCGCGAGATGGGCATCCGCCACAGCGTGGGTGCCGTGGGGATCAAGGAGCATCTCCCCTTGATCGCGGAGCTGCGCTCACAGCTCCCGCAGGACAGCTACCTGTGGGTGAATGCCATCAAGGGCCGCTCCTCGCGCTACTACGGACAGGAGCACATCGACTTCCTGTCCGCGATCGATCCGCTCTTTCCCGTGAACCTCCGCCAGCACCCGAGCCGCGGGCGGGCCTGCCGCGCGGGAAGTACGACCTTCACCGTAGATGGCGATGGCGTCGCGCGGCGTTGTCACTTCGTTGAGGCTCCCATCGGGGATATCCACGATCCCGGCTTCGCGGAATGCCTGAAGCCGCGCCCCTGCCCGAAGGCCATCTGCGGTTGCCACCTCGGTTACGTGAACCTGGAAGAGCTGGGCATGGACCAGGTCTTCGGGGATGGCCTGCTGGAGCGGATCCCGAAGGAGTTCAGTGCCGCCGCTGGGTCATCATGAACTCATTGCCCTCGGGATCGATGCACATCGCGAGGTGAAGCGGATCTTCCGCCGTGTCATTCGGCTCCGCGGTCAAGGCACCACCGCATTCCGTCAAAAGCGCGATGCCCTCGCGCAGGTCATCGAGTTGGAAAGAGAGTCCGGTCCAAGTGCGCTTGCCTTCACCGCCGCCATGGATGCCGAGCGTGGCCCCGGCGATGACGATCTCGCTCCACACCTCCGATTGAAAGCTGACCACGCCGCCGAAGAGCTTTTCATAGAAGCCCAGACAGCGCTGGTAGTCCGCGGCCCAGAGCACATACTTCACTTTTTCCACCTTCATGTGAGCCGGAGTTTGGGTGAAACGGGGTGCAGGCGGCAACCCGCATCCGTGCAAGATGGCCCGCGGGGCGTTTGAATGAAATTCTCCTCCCGGCAGGATCTCCTTGAAGCTCCGGGGCTAGCGGCGATGATGGCGGATGGCAGGCTAGATGCGATTGAATAAGGGTGCCGCGGAATTCGTCTTCCCGGTATCAACCCTTCAAATCGGGAGGAACCATCATGAAACTAAAATACTTCTCCATCTTAGGGGCCCTGGCCATGGGAAGCGCCGTGGTCCCGCTTGCCATTCCTCCTGTGGCCCACGCGGTTTCCACGGACGTGCAGCCGAAGGACGAGGACGTGCAGATCCTGACCCGCGGCCCGGTGCACGAGGCCTTCGCTGCGGTGGTGACCGGCAGGCCGGAGCCGGGCCTGATCGTGACCAAGGCACCGCCGCCCGCGATCGAGGAGCTGCCGCCGGAAAAACAGTTGGAAGGCGACAATGTGACTTGGATCTCCGGCTATTGGGCTTGGGACGATGACATGAACGACTTCCTGTGGGTGAGCGGCGTGTGGCGCAACATCCCGCCGGGCCGAGAGTGGGTGCCGGGCTATTGGAACGATCTGGGCGATAGCCGCTGGCAATGGACCGCCGGCTACTGGGGAGGTGAGGACCGAACCGAGGTGGAGTATGTGGGCGAGGCACCGCCGGAGAGCCTGGACGCTGGCCCGAACATCGATCCGCCCGACGACAATTCGAACTGGGTGCCGGGGAACTGGCGCTATGCGGAGACGCGCTACGTCTGGAGCCCGGGCTACTGGGCTGCCCCGCGGCCGGACTGGACCTGGGTGCCTTCTTGCTGGGCCTGGACGCCACACGGTTACTGCTACAACGACGGCTACTGGGACTACGCGATCGGCAGCCGCGGCGTGCTCTTCGCGCCGGCTTACTTCCACCGCCCGCTGTGGAGCGATCCCGGTTACTACTATACTCCTAGTGTTGTGGTGGGACTCGGCGTCTTCGACAACCACTGCTGGGTCCGCCCGGGCTGGGGTCACTACTACTACGGTGACTACTATGGCGCGCACTACAGCGACCTGGGCTTCGTGGTCTCCTTCAATTGGCACGGCCGCCGCGGTTGCTATGACCCCTTGTGGGCCTACAACAGCTGGTACCATCGCCACGATGGTGGCTGGGGAAACCGGGTGCGGGATCGCTACGCCTTCTTCCGCGACAATGCCGATGCGCGGCCTCCACGGACTTGGGCGGCGATGCGGGACCTCCGCAATGACCGCTTCAGCAATGACGAGCGCGCCCGCGGCCGTTTCTTCGCGAGTTCTCTGAATGGCTATGCGGCTAATCCGGTGCGCGGGGAACGCTTCCGCGATCTCAACCGGGCAAGCCGCGATCAATTGGTGGCGCAGCGCCAGCAGGTGCGTGACTTCGCGCAGCAGCGCCGTCAGCTGGAGACCGCCCGCGTGGCGCGACCGGATGGGGCGAATGCCACGGCACGCACCGGCCGGATCGCCGCACTGAATGAGAGGCTGAGCCGCTCGCCGGTGGTTGGCCGCCAGATCAATCAGATCGCGCAGAACCAGGGACCGCCGCGCCGGCCCGTGGCAGCGGGTGGAGCTGGACGCGTCCGCCCGGATGCCGTGGTGAACCCGAGCATCAACCGCTCTCCGGCACGCCCGAACAATGCAGCGATCGCACAAAACCGGAATGCCATGGCCAACCGCATCCCCGGCGTGCAAGGCAATCGCGCGGTACCGCAGATCGGTGGCAATGCCGCCCGCCCGGGTGTGCAGAGCCAGAACGCGACGCAGCCGCGCAGCCGGCAACAGTTGACGCCCCAATTGCGGCAGCAGATCCAGCCGCGCCAGAGCGTGCAACCACAGCAACAACGCCGCCCGCAAGCCAATCCACAGCAGCGTCAGCAGATCCAGCGCCAGCAATCCGCACCGCGCCAGATGATGCCCACGCCGCAGCGCAGCCGCCCGCAACAAGTGGCCCCGCAACGCCAGCAGATCCAGCGCCAGCAAGCGGCGCGCCCCGCGTCGCAACGCGTGGCTCCGCAACGCCAGCAGATCCAACGCCAGCAGTCCTTCCAGCGCCCGCAGGCACAGGTACAGCGTAGCCGTCCTCAAGTGCAAGTGCAGCGTAGCCGCCCCGCCATGCAGGTGCAGCGCAGCCGCCCGAGCGTCCAGCAGTCCCGCCCGCAGGTGAGTTCGCAGCCTCGCCAAGTCTCACCGCAGCGCTCGACCACGCAGCGCTCTTCCTCATCAACGCAACGGTCCAGCGGCAAGACGCGTAACCGCTAAGCGGTAAGCGGGGATCAAAGCTCCAGCGCTCCCGGGATGAAGGTTCCGGGAGCGCTTTTGTTTTTGCCCCCGAATGCAGCCTTCTCCGCTTGCTTGACTTCATGCCGCTATTGGATCGGCTAGACTGATGTTCACTCCGGGAGCCGAGAACGAATGGGCGGAAGATTGGGCGCCGCCACCGGAGATCACCCGCGAGCTCTTCCTCGAATGGCGGGCAGCGCGGCGTGGCGTGCGGCCCGCGGAGGATCAGACCAATTCCGTGTGGCAATGGATTCTCGACACGAACATCACCGCCTATCACGCGAACGAGCACTTCAAGGGACCAAGCCCGTTCGAGACCGGTCCCGGCTGGTGCTTCAACCGTTTCGGCCGCACCGTGACCTACCTCCCGGACGGACGACGTATCATCATCGCCGGCGAGCACGAGGATTCCTACGATCCGGACTTCTACATCTACAATGACGTGGTGGTCGTGGAGAAGGACGGGAGCATGCGGATCCTCGGCTATCCCGGGGAGCATTTCCCGCCGACGGACTTCCACAGCGCCACCTTGCTGGGAGACTCGATCCTGCTGATCGGCAATCTCGGCTACGGTGAGTTCCGCAGACCGGGCGACACCCAGGTACTGCGGCTGGATCTAGCCACGATGGAGTTCGCTTGCGTGGAGACCTACGGGGAGAACCCCGGCTGGATCAGCGGACACGATGCTTGGCTGAACGGCGCTTCAATCGTGATCCGCGGCGGCAAAATCCAGCATGAGGATGGCCTGCTGGAGAACTTCGATTCATGGCGGCTCGATCTCACCAGCGGGCAATGGACCCGGCTCACACGCCGGGTGATCCAGCGCTGGCACTTCCACCGCGAGGAGCCACGGGAGAGCAAGCTCTGGAAGATGCGCATGGCAAAGACGAACGAGCTCCTGGCCGGCTTCAAGGACATGCTCGGCGAGCAGTATTTTCAGGCACCGGAGTTATTCGAAGATCCGGAAATGGCGGAGGCTCTGGGTAAACTCGAGGACAGCATGGCAGGGCGTCCCGAGCCCTTGGAATTCGACCGGGAGTTGTTGGAGGTCCTCTACGATCCGCCCGTTCCGCACACCGCGGACAAGGAAAGTGTCATGGCAAGCAGGATGCGCTACGTGGTGGACGGCGTGACGATTCGCTTCGATGAAGAGGTGATGGGCTTGGCGGGAATTCAGATGACGGTCGAAGGGGAACTGCCGGAATCCATGCTTGCCTATTATGTGGAGCAGGTCCGGGAGCGCCTTGCGGAGCTGGAAGGCTGCGAATACTTCGTGGAGAAGCTAAAGGCGTAGCGCCGTTGCCAGGAAAGGCGCGGTGCGGGACTTCTTCGACTTGGCCACGGACTCGGGCGTGCCTTCCGCGATGATGGTGCCGCCCTGGTCCCCGGCCTCGGGGCCCATGTCGAGAATCCAGTCCGCCTCCGCGGCCACGGCCATGTGGTGCTCGATGACGATGACGGTGTGGCCTTCATCGACGAGACGATGCAGCACATCGATCAGGCGCTTCACGTCTTCGAGGTGCAGGCCGACGGTGGGCTCCTCGATCAGATAGAGGTTGGCGCGGTTGAGGGTCTTGAGGTTTTTGGCGGAGACGCGGCCCTTGGTGAGTTCGGTGACCAGCTTGATGCGTTGCGCCTCACCGCCGCTGAGCGTGGGTGATGGCTGGCCGAGCTGGAGATAGCCTAGACCGGTATCCGCCAGCAGCTTGAGCGGCGCGGCGATGCGCGGCTGGGACTCGAAGAACTCCGCGGCTTGCTCGATCGTCATGCGCAGCACCTCGCCGATGTTCTTCTCGCGGAAGCGGACTTCGAGCGTGGCGGGGTTGTAGCGCATCTCGGCGCAGGCCTCGCAAGGGACCCAGGTGCTGGGCAGGAAGTCCATCTCCAGCTTCACGCGGCCATTGCCCTCGCAGACCGGGCAGCGGCCATCGCCGGTATTGAAGGAGAAGCGCGAGGCCTCGTAGCCGCGCACGCGGGAGTCCGGGAGCTGGGCGAAGAGTTTCCGGATGTCATCGAAGACTTTCACATAGGTCGCCGGGCAGGAGCGCGAGGTCTTACCGATCGGCGATTGGTCCACCTCGTAGATCGATTGCAGCTTGTCGAAGCCGGAGGCCGAGCGCCACTTGCGGATGCCGGCCTTCTTGCCCTTGGCCTTGTCGTCCTTCGCGCGCGCCGCGTCCGCGATGCAGGAGTGCATAAGCGTGGACTTGCCGGAGCCGGAGATGCCGGTGAGCACGGTGAGCCGGCCGAAAGGAACCGCAGCGTCGATGAACTTCAGGTTGTTCGCACGGCAGCCTTCCACCTTGAGCAGCGGATGGTTCTTCGGCACCGCACGGCGTCCGCCCCGGGTGGGATGGATGATGGGATGCGAGAGCGCGCGGTAGGTGGGCGAGTCGGCGTAGGACGCGGCCTTCTTCTTCGACTTGGCGCTACCGTTTTGCGAGATCTCAGGCGGAGGTCCTTGATAGACGATCTGGCCGCCGAGGCGCCCCGCACCGGGGCCGAGGTCGATGAGATGATCCGCGCGCGCAATGGTGTCCTCGTCATGCTCGACGACGATCAAGCTGTTCCCGCGGTCGCGCAGGGCGACGAGGGTTTCTAACAGGGCGGCGTTGTCGCGCGGGTGCAGGCCGATGGTCGGCTCGTCCAACACGTAAAGCACGCCCCGCAAATTGCTGCCAAGCTGCGCGGCCAGGCGGATGCGCTGGCTCTCGCCACCGCTGAGGGTGCGGGCGGAGCGATCGAGCTGGAGGTAGCCGAGGCCGACCTCTTGCAGGAAGACCAGGCGCTGCTTGATCTCCGGCAAGATGTCGCGCGCGATCAGCGATTCACGGTTACCGCTGACCTTGAGCTTGTCGAAATGCTGCGCGGCGTGCTCCACCGGCAGGCGGGCGAGGTCGGCGAGCGGCGTGCCTTGGAAACGCACGGCGCGGCCCTCCGGGTTCAGGCGGGCACCGTGGCACTCCTTGCACTCGACAAGTTCCTCATCCTCCAGGCGCTCGATCTTGCGGTCGGCATCCATCTCCGCCTCCAGCACGGACTCGTAGTTCGAGGCATCGAAGTGATGCTTGTGCTTCGGCACCATGCCATGGCCGCGGCACTCCGGGCACCAGCCGTGAGGCGAGTTGAAGGAGAAGAGGCGCGGGTCGAGTTCCTCAAAGGAGCGGTGGCAGCTCGGGCAGCTCGCCTCGCTTGACAGCAGCACGAATTTCTTGTCCGGCGTATAGAGCTTCAGCGTGCCCTTCCCGATGTCCAAGGCGCGCGGCACAATGGTGCCGAGGGATTCGTCGGTGCCACCCTTCGACTTGTTAGAGACCTCGGCGACAACGACATCGATGTCGTGTTCCTTGAAGCGCTCCAGGCGGGTGAAGCCCTCGGCATCCCGGAACTGTTTATCTACTAGAAGTCTCGTAAATCCTTGCTTGAGCGCCCACTCCGCGACTTCCGTGTGGTAGCCCTTCCGGCCCTTGATGACCGGGGCCATGATCGAAACCGTGCCCTTCTTGATCAGGTCGCGGATGCTCTTCTCGATGGCGGCCACCGATTGCTTTTCGACGGGGACGCCGCAGTCCGGACAGAAGCGCGTGCCGAGCTTGGCATAGAGCAGGCGCACGAAGTTCCACACCTCCGTGACCGTGGCCACGGTGGACTTCATCCCACCCTGCGAGACGCGCTGCTCGATCGCGACGGTCGGCGGCAAGCCGGCGAGGGAGTCGAGCTCAGGCTTCTCCAGTTGCTCGGCAAATTGCCGCGCGTAGGCCGACATCGAATCGAGGAAGCGGCGCTGGCCTTCCGCGAAGAGGATGTCGAAGGCAAGCGTCGACTTGCCCGAGCCGCTGAGGCCGGAGACCACGACGAAGCGGTCCCGCGGGATATCGATCGAGATGTTCTTGAGGTTGTGCTCGCGGGCACCGCGCAGGGCGATGGTGTTGCTGGCGGCCACGGCGCGGCGTGGCTTCACGGCCTCTTCCTTGACCAAGGCTTCCGACGACGCATAAGGCCGGATCACGGGCTTGAGGAAGCGCGAGGTCTCCGTGCCCAGCGAAGCAATGTGCTCCGGCGTGCCCTCACCCACGATCTGGCCGCCCTTCGCGCCCGCTTCCGGGCCGAGGTCGATGATCCAGTCCGCGCACTTGATGACATCCAGGTTGTGCTCGATCACCAGCAGGCTGTGGCCGGACTCCACGAGGCGTTGGAACACGCCTAACAGCCGCTCGATATCCGAGAAATGCAGGCCGGTGGTCGGCTCGTCCAGGATCAGCAGCTTGGAGGACTTCTTCTCGTCCTTGCCCTTCGCCTCGGCGAGCAGCTGGCAGAGCTTCAGGCGCTGGGACTCACCGCCGGAGAGCGTGTTCAGCGGCTGGCCGAGCTTCAGGTAGCCGAGGCCGACTTCCGCCAGCGGCTCCAGCAGCTTGCAGATCTGGTCGTGGCGCTTGGCATGCGGCGTGGAGAGGCCCTCGGTCTCGCCGTAGAAGGCGAGCGCCTCGCTGATCGAGAGCGCGAGGATATCCGCGACGGATTTGCCGAGATAGTGGATGTCGAGCGTGGAAGGCTTGTAGCGGCGGCCATTGCAGTCCGGGCAGGTGACGTGCAGGTCGGAGAGGAACTGCATCTCCACCTTCTCGCTGCCCGCGCCGGCGCAACGGTCGCAGCGGCCCTCACCGGAGTTGAAGGAGAAGAAGCCGGTGCTCAGTCCCCCGGCCTTGGCGTCCTCCGTCTGCGCGAAGAGCTGGCGGATGGGATCGAAGGCACCGACCAACACCGCAGGCGTGGAGCGCGGCGTGCGGGCCAGCGGCGACTGGTCGACCAGCAGGACATCACCCAAGTACTGCGTTCCACGTAGTTCCTTGATCGGCGCGGGATCGAGGTCGGACTCTTCCTTGCGCAGCTTGCGCGCAAGGTTGGCGTAAAGGACATCATGCGCGAGCGTCGACTTGCCCGAACCGGACACACCGGTGAGGCAGGCGAAGACGCCGAGCGGCAGGTCGAAATCGAGCTTCTTCAGGTTGTGGCGCGAGGCGCCGCGGATCTCGATTTTCCTAGGACCCGGCTTGCGGCGGGACGAGGGAATGGGGATCGAGCGCTCACCGCTGAGCCAAGGCAAAGTGCCGATCTGCGAGCCTGCCTTGCCTTTCCCCTTCGGAGCCCTGCCATTGGAGACGGGGCCTTGGAAAACCAAGGTGCCACCGTGCTCCCCAGCAGCGGGACCGATGTCCAGAAGCTGATCCGCAGCGCGCATCACGGCTTCCTCATGCTCCACCACGACGAGCGTATTCCCCTTGTCCCGGAGGCCATGCATCACGCCGACGAGACGATGGATATCCCGCGCATGCAGCCCGACGGTGGGCTCATCCAGAACGAAGAGCGTATTCGTCAGCGAAGCACCGAGACACGTTGTTAGATTCACGCGCTCGATCTCGCCACCGCTCAAGGTCCGCGCGGGACGGTCCAGCGTGAGGTAGCCCAGGCCCACCTCATTCAGATAGTGCAAGCGCGAGGTGACCTCGGTGAGGATCAGCTTGAGCGAGGCATCCACCTCACCGCTCTTGGTATCCGTGATCTCCGACCGGAACTCCGTGAACCAATCGCGCAAGTCCGACACCGCCAGGGTCCACAGCTCCGGCAGGGTCTTGCCGGCAATCTTGAAGCACAGCGCTTCCGGCTGGAGGCGGCGACCGCGGCAGGTCCCGCAGGTCGTGTAAGAACGGTAGCGGCTGAGGAAGATGCGGACGTGCATCTTGTAGGCCTTCGTCTCCAGCCAATCGAAGAAGCCCTTCACGCCATACCAACCGCCGGAACGCCAGAGGTCCTCCAGCGATTCGAGATCCACGGTGGAGCCACCGGTGGTGTTGCGGGAATTACTATTATCACCGTAGTAGACCCATTCGCGCGTTTCCTCATCGAGGTCTTCCCAAGGCGTGTCGATGTTGACCCGGCGCTCCTTGCAGCAGCGCAGCAGGTCGCGCTGGCACTCCTCCCCGCGCTCACCCTGGAAGGGCTTGATCACGCCCTTCCGGATGCTCAGCGAGGGATCCGGCACCGCGCGGTCGAGATCCAAGCCGATCACGCGGCCGAAGCCCCGGCACTTCGGGCAGGCGCCCAAAGGATTGTTGAAGGAGAAGAGCGCGGGGGATGGCGGGCGCAGTGAGTTGCCCGTGTGCGGGTTCGTCCACGTGGAAGAGAAGAGCCGCGCAGTGAACTTCGCCTTGCCCGACTTGGCCGGGAACTGCAGCGCGACATGGCCCTTGCCCAAGGTGAAGGCATGCTCCAGCGCTTCCAGCAAACGGCTGCGGTTCTCCTTCGTGACCGGCAAGCGGTCCTGAATGACGGCGATTTGAGATCTCAGCTTTGAGATTTCAGATTTCGGAGCTTCATCCGTGCGATGGATCTCCTCGCCGATCAGCACGCGCAGGTAGCCCTGCTGCTGGAGGAAGGGGAAGAGCTCCTCGCTCTTGGTATCGGCGGGGATGGCGACGGGAAAGGTGATCAGCACCTGCTCACCCGGGATGTTCTCGAAAGCCCAAGCCGCGGTGGAGTCCGCGGAATCGGGGCGGATCTCCTCACCGGTATCCGGATCGTAGCCACGCGCGGAGCGGGCATAGAGGAGCTTCAAGTAGTCGTTGATCTCCGTGAGCGTGCCGACCGTGGAGCGGGTGGTGCGGATGTTGTTCTTCTGCTCGATCGCAATGGCGGGCGGAATGCCATCGATGTGATCCACCGCCGGCTTGTCCATGCGGTCGAAGAACTGCCGGACGTACGGCGAGAAGGTCTCCACATAACGCCGCTGGCCTTCTGCGTAGAGCGTGTGGAAGGCCAGAGACGACTTGCCCGAGCCCGATGGCCCGGTGACCACGGTGAGCTGGCCGAGGGGGATATCGAGATCGAGCCCCTTCAGATTGTGCTGACGGGCACCGCGAATGCGGATGACGGAGGGTGCGGCGGGGGGCGGGGCAGACTTCTTCTTCGCGGGCACGGGCGGAGGGTAGGCGGGAAGTGCCAGTCCGCAAGGCCCTGCGGGAATGCCCGTACGCGGAATGACGGGTCAGGTTGTGCCGCCGCTGGTTTATGGGAAGTCCGGGAAAATCCGGGTGGGGATGAGAAGGTGGCGGGCCAGCCTTTCCGGGAAGTTCGGGAATATTAAGGATTTTGGGTTTGGGGCTGTGGATGGGTTGGGGGGATTTTTTTTCGGGGGATGGGAGGGTGAGGATAGACGCTGCGGTTCGGGGTGACGTGGAGGAGGGAGACTCGGGACTCCTTTGATTCGCCCACGGCAACAGGGTTGCCTGCCGAAAGCGGCAAGAAGCTTGCCGCAGTCCAAGGCGGTCAGGGGGCGGTGGCCCATTTCAAGATCTCGTCGCGGGTCTTGGGGCCGGGAAAGATCTGCAGCTTGTCGCTCGCACCCGCGGCGCGGTAGGCAGCCTCAATGTCAGCGGTGGGGAATTTGCCTTGGGTGTTGAAGAGGAGGAGAGGATGAGGAGCAGCCAGCATGGCGGCTCCTTGCAAGCCACCGATGCAGCGCAGGCCGGGTGCGAAGTAGCCGGGCGCGAGCAGAGCATCATCGCTGGAGGGATCGAAGCCCTTGCAGTCCACGACGACGGCATCCGCAGCGGGCGCCGCCAAGAGCACCAAAATACCGGCCTTTTTTTGGCTGAGGACGACGCGCGTTGAGCCGTGGGGCCCGCGAAGTCTGTGGCAGCCTCGGACAACCCTCTCAAGGTTCTGCTGTAGCCGGGTCCGATTGTAGGTGGAATAGAAGTTTGAGAACTCGTCCAACTTTCCGTCTGGATCCGGCTCGTCAATCGGCAGCGTCCAAGTCGCCACTCCTTGCTCGTTCCCGGAGAGAACCTGAGGCATTTCATCCCCCGTCACCTTGACCAGCATCGTCTCGCGTCTTTCCGCTTCGCCCGGCTCGGCAAGCGAATCCGACGGTGACAATTGGAAGCAGTGCCGCCATACGGGCAGCATCGCTTTCTTGAACCGCTCCAAGCCGGCGGCATCGGCCGGCACCAGCTTCTGCCATTGCTGACGCCGCTCCTCTTTCCGTGCGGCGATAAATTGCTCCATGGTCAGCGCATCCGCGGGCAGCTTGCCATCCGGGAAGACGCGGAGCTCTTCATCCGGCACCTTCACATAGGGCTGCTCTTTGAACGATGCGGGATCCGGGTGGTCGAGCAGACGCTTGCCGAGCCATTCGTACACCGCCTCGCGGCTGGTCTGGTTGTAGTTGTGGCCGAAGTCGAAGCGCTGGGCTTGGAAGCGATCCGCCGCGTCGAAGAGTTTGTAGATACCCGCAATGGCCGGGCCTTCCACTTCCAAGGTGGTCTTGGTCCAGTCACCGGTGGCGCCAACGATCAATTGCGGGCGCGGTGCTGCTGCCGCGGCGATCTCCATGTTCGAGTAATTCACGCGCAGCCCGGGAGCATTCTCGCAATTGCAACCGCCCTGCATGCTGTGGCTGACCATCACGACGGGCACCTGCAAGGCGAGGCGATCATCCACTGCGCCTAACAAAAAGGTCTGCGTGCCGCCTCCAGACTCTCCGGTGCAGGCTAAGCGCTTCGCATCCACATCGGGCAAGCTCTCGAGGAAGTCCAGGGCACGGATGCTGTTCCAAAGCTGAAGACCCATCAGGTTGATGCCCCAGAGCTGATCGGCCTTCGCGGTGCCATACGCTCGGTGGAGCTTGGCATCCGCGCCGGCGAAGGTCGTGTCGTTGTAGCCCACCATGTCATAGGTAAAGGCGATCATGCCCTGGCGTGCGAAGCTGATGCAGCGGGCGCGGATGCTGCCGGCTTCTTCATCGGCGAGGCGGCCATTGTCCCAGTGACCGTGGGGATTGAGGATGGCGGGGAAGGGACCGGTGCCCTTGTTGAGAGGGCGGTAGAGATTCCCAGCGAGGTAGAAGCCGGGGTACGGCTGGAGATGGACTTTCTCCACAGTGTAGCCATCGCGCTCGGTCTTGCCGAAGACGGTGGCCTTGAGCGCGGATTTCTCCGGCAAGGGGTAGAGCCCGCAGCTCACAAGTATTTGCTCGCGGATCTCCTTGGCGCGGGATTCCCAGGCGGCACGGGATTCGATCTTGGGGAAGCCGCGGGGAGAGTTGAGGGTTTTGTCCTGGGCGTGGAGGGACGGGGCCAAGAGCAAGGTGACGAGGAGGGAGAAGCGCATGGAATAAGATGGGTTCTTCCGGATACGCGGGGGAAGTGGGAAATCGTAGCGCGCTGGAGCACTCGCTTCCAAAAGAAGCTCATCCTTGGAAATGTCGCTCGCAGAGCGACACTCCCGCTGCCATGGAAGCCCGCGTGGAAACCATGGAAGAAATCGTGGCGCGTGAAGTGGGCGCGGAAGGTCTGGCCAAGATGGTCGCGGGCTTCTACCGGCGCGTGAAGACAGATGACCTGCTCGGCCCGCTCTACCCGGAGCAGGACTTCGAGGGCGCGGAGCAGCGCCTGCGCGAGTTCCTGCAATTCCGCTTCCTGGGTCACGAGACCTACATCGAGAACCGCGGCCACCCCCGCCTGCGCATGCGCCACTTCCCCTTCGAGATCGGCGAGGCGCAGCGCGACCGCTGGGTCGAGCTGATGGAAGCCTCCATGGACGAGTGCGGGATCGATGGCGCAGCGCGCGCCGTGATCTCGCCCTTCTTCGCGCAAGTGGCGGAGGCGATGCGGAATAGATGAAGGCAGGGGAAATTGGGCGATTGGATATTCAGCGATTGGGTATTGGATTTTGACCCAATCGCTCACTCACTCAATCTCCCAATAACCAACATCATCCCTTCGTCACGCGCTTGGCGCTCACCTTCTCACCCTTGTTGTTTGTCCCGGTGAAAGTATCGGAATTTCCCTTCAGCGAGATGTTGTCCGAGAAACCGGAGCTCCACTTCACCTCGTAGGAACGCACATTACCTTCGCTGGAGGTGAGGGACCAAGTGCCGCTGTCCTTGCCCTTGTGCACGGTGTGGTCACTGCGGAACAAGCAAACGCCGGGCATCCATAACCAGGCATCCACCAAGGGATCCTCGCCCTGCACGACCCGGAAGATGGCGATCTTGTCGCCCTTCCGGTTGACTCCGGTGAGCTGCATGCCATCGGCAGAGAGGGTCAACTTCTCGGCGTTCTTCTCCTTGTCGTTGTCCCAAGAAAACTCGTAGCGGGTATTTTCACCCTCGATCCCTTTCCAGCTTCCCCGCTCGCGGTCCTTGCTGGACTCCAGCTTGCCGTTCTCACTGATCGTCACGACTTCCCTGCCCTGCCAGACCCAGCGGCCGGCCAAGCCCATGCTGGTCTGGAAACCGCCGCCGCCAGCCGCAGCCGCGGGCGCGGCATCCGGGAGCGCGCTGCCGGTGATCATGGACAGCCAGTCCTTCAGCGCCGCCGCCTTCGCCACGCGGCCTTCCGCCACCTTGGCCCCGGCCGCATTGCCATCACTTGCAAGCTTCTTCGCGGTCTCCTCCATCCGCGTGGCGTAGAAGGAACGGATCTTCTCCGCCTTCGAATCAAAGCTCTCGTCGATCGACTTCTGCTTGGTCAGGCAGCGCTCGCAAACCTTCGCCATGAAGGCGGAGAGACGGATGCCCGTGGAAGCATCCACGGAAACGGGCACACGGTTGTTAGAAACCAGCGCCTTCAGCATCGTGACATCGCGCGTCCAGGCCGTGTTCTCGTTCTTGGGGAGATCCTTGTGCCAGCCGTCGATGTCCCAGGAAAAGCTGCGGGCATTCGCCACCAGTTCCTTGTCGCGCTCCTTGCCCAGGTTATCGATCAGCTCCTTGGCCTTGGTATCGAGCTCCGCCACCGCCGGCGGCACTTGCTCCGGCGCACCGCCACCACTGTCGCCACCTGCGACACCCGATCCGCCGCTGCCCCACTCGATGATGAAGCCCGCGGTGCGATCCCCGGAAGCAGCGCTGGACCACTCCCCGCCGGGGAAAACCTTCAGCATGCCGCCCTGGTTCCCCGCCTGCGAATCATCCGCCCAGCGCGTGTAGCCGAAGGGGCGGCCATCCACCCAGACCCACTTCTCGGCCGAGCGATAGCCGCCGGCCCAGAAGCCATCCTTCGCGCCATCCCCTGCGGGAAGATGCTCACCGGCCCAGCGCGCCTTCTCTTCGCTGTCCAGGACCACCAGATCGCCATGGGCCTGCTTCGCGTACTGGCGCGCGTTCTCAAAAGTGATGTCACTACTATAAGCGACGTAGATCGAGCGGCCCTCATAGCTCAGGGTGCCCGGCGGCAGCACCGGCTTGCCGTCTTCCACCGACTTGCCCACGCGTTCCAGCACCTGCGACAGCGCCACGGGATTGCTGCCATCCGCCTGCCACTGGATCACGAAGGGATAGCGGTCCGCCGACTCGCGGCCCTTCAGCGCACCCTGCTCGCCGAGGTTGAGGTAGCTGCCGCTGCCCTTCGGCTTGGCTTCAAAATTCCACGCCGCGCCATCCACCCAGGACCAAGCCTGGCCGCCCGCGCTGCCGGCGCCGATCCACAGCCCGGCCTCCGCCCCGCCTTCCGCAGCGGGCATCAGCTTGGCCACCGTCTCGAGCTGCTGCTCATCCGCCGCGATGAAGAGGTGCGCGCCGTGCTTCTCCGCAAAGGCCTCCGCTGCCTGCCAGGTCATCGCCGTCGGGATGACCATGAAGTGAGTCTGCCCGAGCTGCACCGCGCCCTCCGGCATGCGGTCGCGCTTGCCCGCAGCCAGCTCGGACTTGAGGCTGGCGAGGGATTCGAGCGGGCTCGACGCCCCCGGCGGCTTCACGGGATCCGGAGTGTGCTTGTCCGGCGTTACCGGGTCCGCGGGCTTGCCCTGCGCGGCGTCCGTGGTGCCGGGTGGATTCTGCACCGTGCCCTTGTCCTCCGTCTTCCCACCGCCCTTGAACTGCGTCCAAGCAATGGCACCGATCACGATCGCCGCCGCCAGCGCCACCATCCCCTTCACCGCGCCGGAAGAACCGCTGCGCGCTGCCTCATAAGAAACCGCGGCCCGCGGGGCTGCCATGGGACGCCGCGGACCTGCCGCGGGGCCATGACCATGCGCCGTATGAGCCGGCGCAGCACCGCGCCGCAGCCAGCCATCCAAGTCCGCGGACATCGCCTCCGCGCTCTGGTAGCGCAGCTCCGCCACCGGATGCATCGCCTTTTCGCAGATCCGGTCCAGGTTCACATCACAACCGCAGACCGTGGAGGCCGGCGGCTGATAGTTCCCGAAGGGCGGGCAGCGCCCGATCAAAAGCTCATAAAGCACCACGCCCAGCGCGAAGAGATCCGAGCGGCGGTCCGCATGCTCGGGATGAGTCAGCACCTCCGGCGCCACGTAGCCCGGCGTGCCCATCACCAGCCCGGAGCCACCTGCACCCATCGGCCGGGCCAGGCCGAAGTCACCGATCTTCGGCACCACCTTGTCATTCAGCAGGATGTTCGCCGGCTTGATGTCGCGGTGGATCACCCCGTTCTCATGCGCGTGCGCCAAGCCATCGCAGATGCCCTTCACGATGGTCACCGCCTGCACCGGATCCACCTGCAGATTGTAGGCGGAGTGGTAGAGCGACTTGCCGGGCACCATCTCCATCACGATGTACGGCATGCCATCCACATCCCCGAAATCGTACACGCCGATCAGGTTCGGGTGATTGAGGCGTGCCATGGCCTTGGCCTCGGTCTCGAAGGACTGGCGGAACTCCGGGTCCGCGCCGAATTCCCGCGGCAGGATCTTGATCGCCACATCGCGGTCCAGGCTGCGCTGGCGGGCCTTGTACACCGCACCCATGCCCCCCTGGGCAATGAAGGCCTCGAACTCGTAGGCCGGCAGCAGCCCGGCAAGCAGTTCAAGCGAAGGGGCTTCAAAGGTTTCGTCACTCATGGAGGAGCAAAAGTGTGTGGGACTGACTTATCAGGGAACGCGGGTGCTGGCGATTGGAACCCGTGCTGCGACTTCGCAACCCACGAATGCTGTGAACCCCGCAGAGGCACGAAGGACGCGCGCGACCAGTGGATTAGACTCCGCGGAAGGAAGTTTATTGGCGGCGGAGGGTAATTTTCACGTAAAGTTCACGGCGGCAACGGCCTCTGATCGAACCGCGAAACGACGCGAAAGGCGCGAAATCTGAACAGCTGGAAAGAGGAGCAGATGGGGAGCCGCAAGGCAGCTCATCCCTCCTTTTAAATTTCGCGGTTTTCGCGTCGTTTCGCGGTTCAAAACCAAAGCCAGGAAGCCCTTATCAAGGCACCTCTCTATTTCGCGGGAGCAGGTGCTGGCGCTGGAGCCGGTGTCGGCTCGGTCTTGGCACCGGGAGTTCCGGGCGCAGGTGGCGGAGTCTTGCCATCGCCCTTGTCCGCCTTCTCCTCCACCGCGGGCGGAGCCGGCGGGTGCTCGCGCAGGTACTTCGCGTCGCTGATCTTCTTGTAGAGGAACCACACGGCCACGGCCACGCCAAAGGCGATCAGGATGTGCCCCACCATGGACCAATCGGTCTCGTTCTTCTTCAGGCGGCGCGGCTGCGGTGCCACGTAGGTGGCGGTGGGCACTCCCCGTCCCCCCTGGCGGCGCGGCGCAGCATGCGCCACGGGCGGGGCACCGGGCTTGACCGAGGCGGCACCAGCGCGCTTCGGCGGCTTCTGCATGGTGCGCAGGGAAGCGGCCTCCGGCTCCTTGTCCGCCCAGGATTCCAGATCGCGGGACATTTCCTCCGCAGTGGCGTAGCGGCGGTTCGGGTCCGGATCAGTGGCCTTCTTGAAAATCGCGTCCAGGCGCTTGTCGCAATTCACCAGCGCGGAGGGCAGCTCGCCGCTCTCGTCCGGCCGCTGGCCGGTCATGAGCTCGAAGAGGATCACGCCCACGGCATAGATGTCCGTGCGGCGGTCGGCGTGCTCGGGATTATCGTAGATCTCCGGCGCGGTGTAGCCGGGCGTGCCCATGATCAGGCCGGGACCCTCCGCCCAGTGCGGGCGCGCCAGGCCGAAGTCCCCGATCTTCGGGATAATCTTCTCGTTGAGCAGGATGTTCGCCGGCTTGATGTCGCGGTGGATCACGCCGTTGTCATGCGCGTGGGCCAGGCCATCGCAGATGCCCTTCACGATCGCGGCGGCCTGCCCCGGCTCCACCGCCATGTTGTAGGCGGAGTGGTAGAGCGACTTGCCGTTCACATACTCCATCACGATGTAGAGCATCCCATCGATGGAGCCGAAGTCGTACACCCCGATCAGGTTCGGGTGGTTGAGGCGGCCCATGGCCTTGGCCTCGGTCTCAAAGGACTCGCGGAAAATCGGGTCATCCCCCAGCTCGCGCGGCAGCACCTTCACCGCCACGTCGCGGTCCAGCGCGATCTGCTTGGCCTTGTAGACAGCACCCATCCCCCCCTGCGCGATGAAGGCGGTGAAATGGTAGGCAGGCAGCAGCGTGGACAGCGCCTCCGGGGTCGGAGCTTCGAACGACGTGGAACTCATCTCGGGCTAGTCAGCAAATACGGAGTAAAATCGGTTTTGGCCAGAGCAAGCCGTGACTGCGCGGCGTCTTCTTCCCTCAGAGCGGCGCGTGGTAAACGATCCATTCCGGAACTTTGATGGCAAAATTGTAGAGAATGTGGAGCAGGATCGCGGTGGCCAGGTTCCCGGTGGCGGCGAAGCACAGGGCGCAGCCCACGCCGACCGAGGCCACGGCCATCAGCCCGTAGGCGTCGTATGGATGCACCGCGGCAAACACCGCGGCGGAGAGGAGGGTTGCGGCGGGCACGCGGATCCGGTTCGCCAGTGAGCGAAACAGCACGCCGCGGTAGAGGATCTCCTCCGCCACCGGTGCCGAGAGGCAGGCGGAAAACAGTGCCAGGAAGAGGCCCCACCAGCCGGCCTCCTCCGCCTTCAGCCCGCCGGTGGGATCCAGCGGGATGCGGTCCGCCAGGCCGATCCTGATGCCGTATTCCGCCGCCGTGAGCAGGGCGAAGGAACCGAGCACCAGGAAGAGATCCGGCTTCGCGGCCAAGCCCAGGCGGGTGCGGGCGTGGCCCAGCTTCCGGAACAAGTAGCCCAGCGCCACGCAGGCCGGCAGCAAGCGGGTCACCCCGTCCAGCACCGCATAGACCGGAGGACTCAGGGGGATCTGCTCCCCGCCGGTGAGTTCTCCCGCGATCAGCGCGTTCATCACCGTCATGAAGCCGACCGAAGCCAAATAGGCCATGAAGAAGATCCCCAGGCCCACGCTCATGGGCCAGTGGCCGGCGTAGCCGGGAGCCCGAGAGCGCGCTGCCCGCCAGTAAGCCCGGAGGGTGCGCGGCAGGAAGAGCAAGCCCATCAGGGCGAACGCCGCCACCGCACCGCGGGAGACCAGGGCGCGCATGGCCAGCTCCCGGTTCCGCGGATCTTCCTCCATGGTGGGCGTCTGCAGGCCGATCTCCGTGGCCCCGCGCTCGCCGAAGGCCTGCAGGTAGCGCCGGTCCCACCAGGAATCCCGCCCCTCCGCCACGCGCTTGATGATGATCTTCGGATCCGGCGGACCGGGCAGCCGCGGGTCCACGAAGGGCCCGCTCAAGGGGTCCCTGCCATGGCGGATCGCATCCAGGATGGCCAGGGCGTAGGCGCCCTCCACGTCATTGAGCGAGTTCTCCGCGCCCAGGGTGGCGAGCGAGCGAACCGACTCGTCCAAGGTCGACTGCAGGTCGCCGATCGCGAGGACCTTCTTCAGCAGCGGCGGCAGCTTCTCCGTGGTCTCCGCGATCCGCAGGTCGCGGTCGATCTTGTTGAGCGCGATTCCGCAGGCCTCCGGTGGATAGCCCGGAAGCTTCTCCGCCGGATGGGCCGGATCGACCTCCGGTGGCGGCGGGAAGTGGTTCATCCACAGATACACCCCCATGAAAAACATCAGCAGCGCCAGCACCGGCTCCGGAACGCTCCGGCGCAGGATCTGGCGATAGGGGTTTTCCGCCTCGGGGGCCGGGTCTTCCGGGTGCGCTTCGATGCGCGGCAGCATCCCGGTTTTTTTTAAAAACCGCAAGCTTCTAGGAAATTCAGAGAAAGTTAATTAAAAAGACCTCTCCCGGACCAGCGCGGCGGTGTGGGGCGAAACTGTCACCGCGCGGAAGCGCCTCCTCCCGATCATCTATCTGGGCGCGGGCCAAAGATATGGAAATGAAAAAAGGATGAAGGAAAGATGAAGATGGCAAGGAAGCGGAACGAAAGTGACGAAGCCGGAAAGGACCAAAGCTGTTAGCCACGCTGCTCTTCATCTATCAGCCCCGCTGGAGCTGGCCGCAAAACCCGGCCTTCCCCTCTCCTCCTTCAAGTTTCGAGTTTCGCTTTTCCCCAAGCTGTATTATCTCGTGCGCATTCTTGGAATGTCCGGGCCTTGACCCGGCTATCCCCCTTCCCACCGTGAACCCCGCCCCCTCCGCCGCCAGGTGTGCCCGGAAATTCGTTCCCTTCGCGGCCTGCGCTTCCGCTTGGTTCGCTGCCATCAGCGGCGGCACCGGCGCGACAGGCCCCGGTGACTGGGTGTACTCCGGCGGAACTTACGCGGTTCCAAACGAAATCGCGCTGCCTCCCTATGTCACCAAGATCGCCGCGGGTTCCAGTCTCTCGATGGCCTTGAGGGACGATGGCAGCATCGCCGCCTGGGGGGTGAATTCCAGCGGCCAAGCCACACTGCCGGCGGCGGTGCAGGGCGGCGTGACCGCGATCGCCGGGGGCAACCAACACGCCATCGCCCTCAAGCAAGACGGCAGCGTGATCGCGTGGGGGAATGCCTACGGCCAAGGCACGACACTGGCAGCGGCGCAGAGCGGAGTGAAAGCCATCTCCGCGGGATGGGACTACTGCATGGGCCTCAGGCAGGATGGCAGCGTCGTGAGTTGGGGAGGCTATCTGGTGCCGGCAGAGGCGCAGAACGGGGTGACCGCCATCTCCGCCGGCCAAAAACACGAGGTGGCGCTCAAGAACGGCGGGGTCATTGCTTGGGGTTGGAATGACCTCGGCCAGACCGTGGTGCCGGTGGCGGCACAGAGTGGCGTGACCGCCGTTTCCGCAGGGGGATATTTTACCTTGGCTCTCAAGCAAGACGGCAGTCTGGTGACCTGGGGTCCCAACTATTACGGCGTGACGAATCCGCCGCCAGAAGCGCTGAGCGGTGTGACCGCCATCTCCGCAGGTGGTTCTCACGCCGTGGTGCTCAAGCAAGACGGGAGTGTCGTGGCCTGGGGCTGGAATCAATACGGCCAGTCCACCGTGCCGGTCGCGGCCCAGAGCGGCGTCATCGCCATCGCCGCGGGTTACGATCACACGCTGGCGCTCAAGCAGGACGGCACCGTCGTGGCCTGGGGCAATGCCGCCCACGGCCAGACCGTGGTACCGAATCCCGACATCCGGAAGACCGTCACCGCCATCGCTGCGAGCGGCCAGCACAACCTGGCCCTCAAGCAAGACGGCAACGTCGTGGCATGGGGAACCAATTTCAGCGGCCAGACCACGGTGCCGCCCGCAGCGCAGAGCGGCGTCACCGTCATCGCCGTGGGTTCATTTCACAGCGTGGTCCTCAAGCAGGACGGCAGTGTAATGGCTTGGGGTAACAACAGCTCCGGCCAGACCACGGTGCCGGCGGCGGCGCAGAGCGGGGTCACCGCCATCGCCGCGGCCAACGGGCACAACCTGGCGCTCAAGCAGGACGGCAGTGTCGTGGCTTGGGGCGAAGGCTTTTTCGGCCAGAATACGGTGCCGCCCGCGGCGCAAAGCAGTGTCATCGCCATCGCCGAAGGTACGGTGCACTGCATGGCCCTCAGGCAGGACGGCGCTGTGGTGGCTTGGGGAAGCAATGCCCAAGGCCAGTGCACGGTGCCCGGGGCGGCGCAGAGCGGCGTCACCGCCATCGCCGCCGGTTATCTTCACAGCGTGGCCCTCAGGCAGGACGGCAGTGTGGTCGCCTGGGGTAACAACAGTTCCGGCCAGACCACGGTGCCGGTGGCTGCACAAAGCGGCGTCACCGCCATTGCAGCGGGCAACGGCTATTCGGTGGCACTCAAGCAGGATGGCAGCGTCGTGAAGTGGGGCTCTGCCAGCAGCGGCCAGGCCCCGCAGGCCGGGGTCGGCAAGATCGTGGGTTCGATGTCCGCCACGATCTTCTACCGCCTGGGCTCGCCGCTGGATCAGGATGGCGATGGCTTGAGCGATGCAGCGGAAATCCAGATGGCCGTGCTCGGCTTCAGGCCCACCGTGCACCAAGCGGAGTTGATCAGCGCCCTCAATGCCGGTGCCGCCAGCGCAGGCCTCTACACGCCGGCCCAGATCCAAGCCCTGCATCCCGGCAAGACCCTGATCCCCCGCAATGCAACGACCGGCAAGGTCAAGCTCACCCTGGATTGGAAGAAGGCGACGGATCTAACAAACTTCACCGATTTCCCCGCCAGCCCGGCAGGAGTCTCAGTGAATGGCGCGGGCGACATCGAGCTCGAGTTCACTCCTGCCGAACCCAAGGCCTTCTTCCGGCTGGATGTAAAGTGAAGCCAACAAGCGTCCCCCCAACCTTCCATTCTCTAACAGCCATGAGCACCTCTCCTCCAAGCGTCTCACGGAGCCAATCCAACCGAGCAAGCTCCACCCGCCGGATCTCGCTCGCGCGGAAGCTCCGTCACTTCGCGCTCTGCGCGTGCGCCTGCTTCGCCGCCACCGTGAAGCCCGCCGCGGCAGCATCTGATGCCCCGCAGCCCGGCGAATGGGTCTATTCCGGTGGGGTTGGCAACAATGTTTCACCGGAAATCGCCATCATATGCCGCAATACCTCCAAGGTCGCGGCAAGCTACGATCATCTGGTAGTGCTCAAGCAGGACGGCAGCGTGGTCGCATGGGGCTACAACCACTACGGTGAATCCACGACGCCAGCGGCGGCGCAGGCCGGGGTTACCGCTGTCGCCTCCGGCAATGATCATACGCTGGCGCTCAAGCAGGATGGCAGCGTGATCGCATGGGGTAGCGATACTTCCGGCCAGTCCACCGTGCCGGTGGCGGCACAAAGCGGCGTCACCGCCATTGCCGCGGGTGCTTATCACAGTCTCGCGCTCAAGCAGGACGGCAGCGTCGTCGCCTGGGGTCTCAATGGTTATGGCCAAAGTAGCGTGCCGGTGGCGGCGCAAAGCGGCGTCACCGCCATCGCCGCGGGCCGTGAACATAGCGCCGCGCTGAAGCAGGACGGCAGCGTGATCACTTGGGGCAGCAACGGCCCGACCACGGTGCCGGTGGAGGCGCAAAGCGGAGTCACTGCCATCGCGGCGGGTTCAGGCGATACGATGGCGCTCAAACAGGACGGCAGCATCTTGCGTTGGGGTAGTTCCGGCCTGATCGCGGTGCCTGCGGCAGCGCAGGGCGGCGTCACTGCCATCTCCTCGGGCAATGGTGTGATGTCAGTCATCAAGCAAAACGGCGGCCTCGTCGTCTGGGACGATAACATCGGCCTGCGCACGGTTCCCGACTATGCACAGAGCGGAGTCACGGCCGTGAGCATCGGCAACTATTACGTGGCTGCCATCAAGCAAGATGGCAACCTGATGGTGTGGAGGTTCACTTACAGTTCTATCATCACGCCGACGAACCTGCGCAACAGCGTCGTCTCCGTCGCCCAGGGAAGTGAGTCGACCGTGGCCCTGAAACAGGATGGCAGCGTTGTAACTTGGAGTGGCGCCAGCTTCAGTGTGCCACCGGCAGCGGCGCAGGGTGGCTTCACCGCCATTGCCGCGGGCCGGGCACACTTCCTGGCCCTCAAGCAGGACGGCAAGGTCGTGGCCTGGGGAGACAACCTCCTCTACCAAACCGACGTCCCTGCGGCGGCGCAGAGTGGCGTCATTGCCATCGCCGCGGGTGATGCCCAGAGCTTGGCGCTCAAGCAGGATGGTACCGTCGTGTCTTGGGGGCAGGGTTATCCCGGCTCTGTCCTGGCGGGCTTGAGCGGCGTGACCGCCATCGCTTGCGGCTACGATCACAGCCTGGCGCTCAAGCAAGACGGCACGGTCGTGGCCTGGGGCTACAATAACTTCGGTGAGGCCACGGTTCCGGACTACGCGCAGGGCGACGTGGTGGCGATCGGTGCGGGCTATACCTATAGCGCGGTCCTCAAGCGGAACGGCAGCGTCGTGGCTTGGGGGCACAACCCTGCTGTCCCGCCGGCGGCGCAAAGCGGCGTCATTGCCATCGCTACCGGTTACAAGCACATGGCGGCCCTCAAGCAAGACGGCAGCGTCGTGGCTTGGGGACCCAATGACTACAAGCAGACCACGATTCCCCCGGATGCCCTGACAGGCGTGGCCCAGATCGCTGCCGGACCGATGGGCAACGCAACCTTCTACCGGCTGGGCTCGCGCGGAGACCTGGACAAGGATGGCTTGGGCGACGCAGCGGAAACCCAACTCGCCGCGCTCGGCTTCGACCCTCTGGTGAGCCAGCCCGCGCTGGTCAGCACCCTCTACGCCGGAGCCAATAGCGCAGGCCTCTACACGCCGGCCCAGATCCAAGCCCTGCATCCCGGCAAGACCCTGATCCCCCGCAATGCAACGACCGGCAAGGTCAAGCTGACCCTGGATGGAAGAAGGCGACGGATCTAACAAACTTCACCGATTTCCCTGCCAGCCCGGCAGGAGTCTCGGTGAATGGCTCGGGCGACATCGAGCTCGAGTTCACTCCCACCGAGCCCAAGGCCTTCTTCCGGCTGGATGTAAAGTGAATCGAACAAGCGTCCCCCCAACCCTCCTGCTCCCATGATCAAAACCCTGCTCTCATTCCACAAGGCCGCCGCCCGCGCCATGCTCTGCGCCTGCATTTGCCTCAGCACCGGGATGACGCGATCCTTCGCGCTGGGTCCGGGTGAGTGGGTGACCGGCGGCACTGGTGTCTCTCCGCTTCCGGGGGAAATCGCGGTTGGCGCTTCCAGCAACCTCACCAGGATGTCTGCCGGAAATTACCACCTCATGGCGCTCAAGCAGAACGGCAGCGTGGTGGTGTGGGGTTCCAATATTTACGGCCAAGCCACGGTTCCAGTAGCGGCGCAGAGCGCCGTGACCGCCATTGCAGCGGGCGGCCAGCACAGCCTGGCCCTGACGATGTACGGCAACGTGGTGGCCTGGGGTTACAATAGCTACGGCCAGACCACCGTGCCGGTGGCGGCGCAGAGCGGCGTGACCGCCATCGACGCGGGATGGGAACACAGCCTGGCGCTCAAGCAAAACGGCAGCGTGGTGGCATGGGGCAGGAACACGTCCGGCCAGTCCACGGTGCCGGAGGCGGCACAGAGCAATGTCATCGCCATTGCCGCGGGGGGCTCTCACAGCCTGGCGCTCAAGCAGGACGGCAGCGTGGTGGCCTGGGGTGCCGGCAGTGCTGCCACCGTCCCTCCGGCGGCCCAGAGCAATGTCATCGCGATTGCCGCGGACCAGCACCATAGCCTGGCGCTCAAGCAGGACGGCAGTGTCGTGGCCTGGGGTGAGGGCGTCTATGGAGAAAACACCGCGCCCGCGGCGGTGCAGAGCGGCGTGATCGCCATCGCGGCGGGCTATTACCACAGCCTGGCCGTCAAGCAGGACGGCAGTGTCGTGGCCTGGGGCAATGGCGATGCCACCGGCGTGCCTGCCGCCGCGCAGAGCGGGATCATCTCCGTGGGCGGGGGCAGCTACTATTCGGCGGCGCTCACCCAGGACGGCAGGATTTTGAGTTGGGGTACTGGCGGCCACCCGCCGACGGCGATCACGAGCAGCGTCGTATCCGTCTGCAAGAGCAGCAATCACGGCCTGGCCCTCAAGCAGGATGGCGGTGTCGTGGCCTGGGGCTCGGGCCCCGGGGTCAGCGTGCCGGCCACGGCCATGAGTGGCGTCACTGCCATTGCCGCGGGCCGGGACTTTTCCCTGGCCCTCAAGCAAGATGGCCACGTGGTGGCCTGGGGCCTCAATGACCGCTTCCAAACTTCCGGGTCCGGGGTCGCGTCCAGCGTCATCGCCATCGCCGCCGGGGATGCCCAGGCCTTGGCCCTCAGGCAGGATGGCAGCGTGGTCGCCTGGGGGCTGGGCAATCCCGGTTCTGTGCTGGCGGGGCTGAGTGGCGTGACCGCAATCGCTTGCGGCTACGATCACAGCCTGGCGCTCAAGCAAGACGGCACGATCGTGGCTTGGGGTTACAACAACTTCGGTGAGGCCGCGGTTCCGGCCTATGCGCAGGGCGACGTCGTGGCGATCGGCGCGGGCTATACCTATAGCGCGGTCCTCAAGCGGAGCGGCAACGTCTATGCATGGGGCAAGTCTTCCGCAATATTTGTACCCGCGGTGGCACAGAGCGGAGTGGTCGCCATTGCCACAGGCTATGCCCACATGCTGGCCCTCAAGCAGGATGGCAGTGTCGTGGTCTGGGGCGAGAACAGCTCCGGCAGCACCATCATGCCGGAGGAAGCCCTGAGCGGTGTGGCCCAGATCGCCGCGGGCCCGATGGGTAGCGCGAGCTTCTACCGCCTGGGCGCGCGCGGGGACTTGGACAAGGATGGCCTGGGCGACGCAGCAGAAACCCAGATGGCCGCGCTCGGCTTCGACCCTCTGGTGAGCCAGCCCGCACTGGTCACCGCGCTCTACGCCGGAGCCAATAGCGCCGGTCTCTACAAGGCCAACCAAGTCCAGGCCCTGCGCCTCTCTTCCGGCAGGCCGTCGCTCTCTAACAACCTGGCGACCGGCAAGCTCAAGCTGACCATGGATTGGAAGAAAGCCACCGATCTAACAACTTTCACGGACCTGCCCCTCAGCCCCGC